>Ga0209257_1000649_pt1 | contig 55314 bp, 47 predicted proteins | sample AraplaCvi_mCL_r2_FD_184277 | JGI IMG/M metagenome (GOLD analysis project Ga0209257, IMG submission 184277) | Arabidopsis root microbial communities from North Carolina, USA - plate scrape MF_Cvi_mCL_r2 (SPAdes) (version 2) | ecosystem: Host-associated > Plants > Roots > Endosphere | place: USA...
TGCATCGCGGTGTCCTGGTGGTCGCAGTAGAGCTCGACCTGCACCGCCCGCAGTTGCTGGTGAACCATCGCGCGGCGTTCCGATCGCCGCGTCAGGTCATCGGTGTTCGTCGAGGCCTGGGCCGACGCCGCCGCGAAGGCGGCGACCATGGCGAGGATCGGGGTGGACTTGCTCATGTGCATCTCCTGGGTCCGGCGGGCTCCGCGCCGGTGGCGTCTTCGAGAAGGCGTCGCCGTGGGCCGCGGGGCCGGTCGGGCCGATTGCGTCAAACAACTGTGTGCCCTGGACATAAGGTGCGCCTGTCGAATTAGAGAGACCTTAAGCAAACGCCTCTTCGCGCGATTCCAGGCATGACCTGGCGCTGCGCGCACCGGGAATGACGCCGCGGCAACACCGCCGTCAACGATCGTCACGCGCGGTCACCGGCGCTACACGATGCGACGCGCTGGCCCGGCATCGCCCTTGCCCGTCTCAAGGCGCCAAGCGCGGGCTTGGCGACCGGCCCGCGACGCTCCTACACTCGGACGGCGTTCGCCAGCAGGTCGCCCAGGGAGAGAACAGATGACCGAAGAGACTGCGGCGCCCGTCGTCCTGTTCGTGGACGACGAGCCTTCCATCCTCAGCGCGCTGCGCCGGCTGGTCCGGCCCCAGGGCTATCGCGTGCTGCTTGCGTCCGGAGGCGCCGCCGGGCTGGAGCTGCTGGCGCAGGAACCGGTCGACGTCGTGGTCTCCGACATGCGCATGCCGGAGATGGACGGCGCGGTCTTCCTGGAGCAGGTCCGCGAACGCTGGCCCGCCGTGGGCCGCATCCTGCTGACCGGCTATGCCGACATCCAGGCCACCGTGGCCGCCGTCAACCGCGGCCAGATCCAGCGCCACATCGCCAAGCCCTGGGACGATCGCGAGCTGCTGATGGCCATCGATGACGCCCTGTCGCGGCGCCGGCTCGAGGTCGAGAATCGCGCGCTGCTGCAGCTCACGAAGGCCCAGAACGCGGAGCTGCAATCGCTCAATGCCGACCTCTCGCAGCGGGTGCGCGCCCGCACGATGGAGCTGGAGCAGGTCAATGCGATGCTGGAGAAATCCTTCGAGCAGGTGAAGGAGACCTTTCTGCTGTCCATCCAGGTGTTCTCCGGCCTGATGGAGTTGCGCGAGGGCGGTCTGGCCGGTTACTCGCGGCAGGTCGCGGATCTGGCGCGGCGCACCGCGCGCCGCATGGGGCTGGGGCCGCGCGTCGAGGAGGACGTCCACAGCGCCGGCCTGCTGCACGAGATCGGCAAGCTCGGCTTCCCCGACGCGCTGCTGCGCAAGCCGGTGTCGACGATGAACGCCGAGGAGATCGCCCGCTACCGGCGCCACACGCTCAACGGCGAGGCGGCGTTGCTGCCGCTGGGCCAGTTGCAGCATGTGGCGCGGCTGGTGCGCTCGCAGCACGAGCGCATCGATGGCAAGGGCTTTCCGGACGGGCTCTCGGGCGATGCCGTGCCGCTGGCGGCGCAGGCGCTGGCCATCGCCAGCGACTATCACGCCGCGCTGTCGGGCCGCATGGCCGAGCAGCGTTTCACCCCCGCGCAGGCGCTGTTGCTGGCGCGCGGCGGCGCCGGCACGCGCTACGAGCCCGAGATCGTCGAGGCCTTCGAGCTCGCCCTCACCGACGAGCCCGAGGACGTGCCGCGCGACCGCCAGATCAGCCCGCAGGACGTCGAGCCCGGCATGGTGCTGGCGCGCGACCTGCTCACGCCCAAGGGCACGCTGCTGCTGGCGGCCGGGCATGTCTTCGACGCGCGGCTGGTGCGGCAGATCCGCGAGTTCGCCGGCCGCGAGGGCGTGAAGCTGGCGCTCTTCGTCCAGCCGCCCGACGGGGACGCGGCGCCCGCGCCACGCCGCGCCGCCGCGCCGCAAGGAGCCGCCCATGGCTGAACGCCTGTTGATCGTGGACGACGAGCCCGGCATCCTGCACGCGCTGCAGCGGCTGCTGCGGCACGGCCTGACCGCCGCCGACGGCAGCCGCTACATCGTCGACGAGTGCGCCAACGGCGTGCAGGCGCTGGAGCGCGCCCGCAGCCACCACTACGCGCTGGCGATCTCCGACTACCGCATGCCCGAGATGAACGGCGTGGACTTCCTGACGGCGCTGCGCACGCTGCAGCCCGACTGCCAGCGCATCATCCTGTCGGGCTACGCCGACCTGAACGCGCTGGTGCGCGCGGTCAACGAGGCCGCGATCGCACGCTTCATCGCCAAGCCCTGGGCCGATTACGAGCTGCTGAGCGCGGTCCGCCAGGTGCTGCAGGTGCGCGAGCTGCTGATCGAGAACCGCCGGCTCGCCGACCTGGTGCGCGCGCAGCAGGGGCAGATCAGCGCGCAGGAGGCCGAGCTGCGGCGCCTGGAGCGCCTGGAGCCCGGCATCACCCAGGTGCAGTGGGCGGACGACGGCTCCTTCATCCTCGAGGACCCGGGGGACGTGAAGCTATGAACGCGCCCGACATGACCACGGCCACTGCCACCGCGGCCGGCGGGGCGCCCGCGGGCGCCCCGCCCATCCACCTGGTGGCCGCCTGGGAGGCCGTCACGACGCCGCTGCTCGTCCATGACCAGGAGCGCATCATTCACGCCAACGCCGCCATGCTGCGGCTGCTGGGTTATGAATCCGAGGCGCTGCTGGCGATGCCGATCGATGCCTGGGCGGTCCCGGCGCAGCGCGCGTCGCTGCGCCATTACGGCCTGCAGGCGATCGCGCAGGACGCGCTGCCGCCCGCGATCGAGATCGAGGCCGAGACCGCCAGCGGCTCGGTGCGCTCGCTCGAGTTGACCGCGCGCCCCTACACGCTGCAGGGCCGGCGGCTGAACGTGCTGACGGTGCAGGACCTCAGCGACATGCAGCACGTGCAGACCAGCCTGCTCGACGTCGGCCGCGTGCTGCACCAGATCATCGAGAACAGTCCCGTGGCCAGCTTCGTGCTCGATGCCGAGCATCGCGTCACGCACTGGAACATGGCCTGCAGCAAGCTCACCGGCATCGACCGCTTCGACATGATGGGCCGCCGCGATGCCTGGACCGCCTTCTATCCCGAGGAGCGCCCGCTGCTGGCCGACCTGATCATCGACGGCACCATCGAAGCGCAGAGCGGCCCGCTCTACGAAGGCCGCGCCCGCCGCTCGGAGACCATCGACGACGCCTACGAGGTCGAGGCCTTCTTCCCGAAGATGGACGACGGCGGCCGCTGGCTGTTCTTCACCGCCGCGCCGCTGCTGGACGCGCAGGGCGCGGTGGTCGGCGCCATCGAGACGCTGCAGGACGTCACCCAGCGGCGCCGCGCCGAGGAGGAACTGCGCCGCCACCGCGCCGAGCTCGAGGAGCTGGTGACCGAGCGCACCGCCGAGCTGCTGCTGACCCACCACGAACTCGAGGCCTTCCTCGAGAACGCCTCGGTGGGCATCGTGACCACGTTGAACCAGCGCCTGGTGCGCGGCAATCGCAAGTTCGCGGAGATGTTCGAGCTGGGCGAGGAGTCGCCCAGCGGCATCCCGACCCGCAACTTCTTCGCCAGCGACGAGGACTTCCAGTCGCTGGCCGCGGTGGCCTACCCGGTGCTCTCGCGCGGCGAGTCGCTGCAGCACGAGATGGAGATGCGCTCCGCGCGCGGCAAGCCGCTGTGGGTGCAGATGATCGCGTACGTGGCCAACCCGCATGACCGGCTGGCCCAGACCTGGTGGCTGCTGCAGGACCGCACCGAGGAGCGCCGCGTCCAGCAGGCGCTGGCCGAGAACTACCAGCGCATCAAGCTCACCAACACCCGGCTCGAGGAGGCGCAGAACCAGCTGCTGCAATCCGAGAAGATGGCCTCGATCGGACAGCTCGCCGCCGGCGTGGCGCATGAGATCAACAACCCGATCGGCTTCGTCACCTCCAACCTGGGCACGCTGCGCGGCTATGTCGAGCCGATGTTCGGGCTGCTCGACGCGATGCAGTCGGCCATCGGCGAGCTGCCCGAGTCCGTGCGGGCGGCGCTCAAGGAGCTCGACCGCCGCATCGACCTGGCCTTCGTCAAGGAGGACCTGCCGCAGTTGCTCGACGAGAGCGAGGACGGTCTGGTCCGGGTCAAGAAGATCGTGCAGGACCTGAAGGACTTCTCGCGCGTGGATCACGCCGAGTGGCAGGACGCCGATCTCAATGCCGGCCTGGACTCGACGCTCAACGTCGTCATGAACGAGGTCAAGTACAAGGCCGAGGTGCGCAAGGACTACGGACCGCTGCCGCCGGTGCGCTGCATCGCGGCGCAGCTGAACCAGGTCTTCATGAACCTGATCGTCAACGCCGCGCATGCGATCCCGCAGCGCGGCGAGATCCGGTTGACCACCCGCGCCGAGGGCGACTGGGTGTGGGTGCAGGTCGAGGACACCGGCAGCGGCATGAGCGAGGAGGTCCGGCGCCGCATCTTCGAGCCCTTCTTCACCACCAAGCCGGTGGGCAAGGGCACGGGGCTGGGGCTGTCGCTGTCCTACTCGATCGTGCAGAAGCATGCGGGCCGCATCGAGGTCGAGAGCACGCCCGGCGAAGGCACGCGCTTTCGCGTGTGGATCCCGGTCCAGCCGCCCGCGGCGCCGCCGGGCTGACGCCGGCCCGGCTTTTGTATGCCAGTGTGTCCGGCCGCGCGCCGGACACGCGGCGCGCCAAATCGGCGGCGCATCCACACACCGTCGATACATCGGGCCGATGAAATGCGGGCCACGCAGCAGATGACGCTGCATCCACGGAGCCCACCATGATCGCCACCTCTCCCGCCCCCGTTCAAGTCCTCTACACCGCCCGCACCCGCACCACCGGCGGCCGCGAGGGCCGCGGCCAGTCCGATGATGGCCGCCTCGATGTGCAGCTGGGCTCGCCCGGCTCCTCGCGCCCGGGGACGAATCCGGAACAGCTGTTCGCGGTCGGCTGGTCGGCCTGCTTCATCGGCGCCATGGGCCTGGCGGCCCAGGCCATCGGCGTCAAGCTGCCCGCCGACACCGACGTCGAGGCCGCCGTCGACCTGAACAAGGGCAGCGAGGGCTACTCGCTCAGCGCCCGGTTGCGCGTCAGCCTGCCGGGCCTGCCGCGCGACACCGCCTACGAGCTGGTCAAGCGCGCCCATGCCACCTGCCCCTACTCGAAGATGACGCGCGGCAACATCGACGTCGGGCTGGAGCTGGCCTGAACGCGGCCAGCGCGGGAGGAGCCGCGATGAAGCGCCTGCTGCTTGCGCTGCTGTTCCTGTTCGGCGGCGTGGCGCACGAGCTGCGCCACCCGCTGCAGTGCACCGCCATCGTCAGCGGCGGGGGGAGGCGCCGGCGCGACGCGCCGCCCTCGGTATAGTGCCCGGCACCATGAGCGATGCCTCCCCTGCCCTGGCCATCCGGCCCTTCCACGACGAACGCACCGGCACGGTGACCTACGTGCTGTCCGACCCGGCGGCGCGGCAGGCCGCGATCGTCGATCCGGTGCTCGATTTCGACCTGAAGTCCGGCCGCACGTCGACGCTGCAGGCCGACCGCGTGCTGGCGCATCTGGCCGAGGCGGGCCTGCAGGTGCAGTGGATCCTCGAGACCCATGCCCATGCCGACCACCTGTCCGCGGCGCGCTACCTGCAGGAGCGCGTCGGCGGGCGCATCGCCATTGGCGAGCACATCCGCGAGGTACAGGCGGTGTTCCGCCAGCTCTTCAACCTGGAGCGCAGCTTCCTGCCGGACGGGCGGCAGTTCGACCACCTGTTCGCCGACGGCGACACTTTCCGCATCGGCGGGCTCGAGGCGCAGGCGCTGCTGGTGCCGGGCCATACGCCGGCCTGCCTGGCCTACCGGATCGGGGATGCGGTCTTCGTCGGCGACACGCTGTTCATGCCGGATGTCGGCACCGCGCGGGCCGACTTTCCGGGCGGCGACGCCGCGACGCTGTACCGCTCGATCCGGCGACTGCTGGACCTGCCGCCGGCGACGCGGCTCTTCGTCTGCCACGACTATCCGCCCGAGGGCCGCGCGCCGGCCTGGGAGACCACGGTGGCCGAGCAGCGCGCGCGCAACATCCATGTCCACGACGGCGTGACCGAGGCCGAGTTCGTCGCGCTGCGCACCGGGCGCGATGCGCGGCTGGACGTGCCGGCGCTGATCCTGCCGTCGATCCAGGTCAACATCCGCGCCGGCCATCTGCCGCCCGCCGAAGACAACGGCGTCAGCTATCTGAAGATCCCGTTGAACACGCTGGGCCGGCAGTGAGCGTGATCACGCTTCGCCGCCGACCGCCGCCGACGAGAGCGGCTGCGCGCGTGTATCGGACACGACGCGCCCCCGGTCGATGACGATGACGCGGTCCGCCATCGCGATGGTCTCCGGACGGTGCGCCACGATGACGCGCATCGCGCCGAGCGCGGCCACGCTCGCGTTGACGCGGCGCTCCGCGGCGACGTCGAGGTGGCTGGTGGCCTCGTCGAGCATCAGGATCCGCGGCCGCTTGTAGATGGCCCGCGCCAGCAGCAGGCGTTGCCGCTGACCGCCCGACAGCCCCGTGCCGATATCGCCGATCTGGGTCCGGTAACCCATGGGCAGCGCGGCGATCTCCTCGTGGACGGCGGCCTGGCGCGCGCAGTCCGCCACGCGTTCCAGGTCGGGCGCCGGGTCGAAGAAGCTGATGTTCTCCTCGATGCTGCCCGCGAACAGCAAATCGTCCTGCATCACCGTGCCGACGATGCGGCGGTAGGCGTCCAGTCCAAGCGCTTGCACCGGGTGCCCGCCCACCAGCATCTCGCCGCGCGTCGGGCTCAACAGGCCCAGCATCAGCTTCACCAGCGTCGTCTTGCCGTTGCCCGAGGCGCCGGTCAGCACGACGCATTCGCCGGGCTCGATCCGCAGATCGATGCCCGACAGCACCTCCGGCTCACCGTCGCCGTAGCGGAAGACGACGCCGCGCAGTTCGATCGATGCGGGCAGACGGCTCAGGTCCACGGAGTCCGAGGCGCCGGACTCCTCGGCGGGCGTGGCCAGGATGTCGGACAGCCGCTCGCCGTGCAGGCGCAGCATGCGCAGTTCGAAGAGCTTGTCGATCAACGCGCCCATCCGGTCGCTGAACTGGTCCTTGTAGCTGAGAAAGGCCAGGAGCATGCCCACGCTCATCCGGGTGTCGAGCACGGCCAGCGCGGCCAGCCAGATCACGGCGATGCGCTCGATGCCGAAGATCAGGCCGCGCGCAGTCTCGTAGCCGACCGACCAGCGCGCCAGGCGCAATTCGGCGTTGAACTCGTCGGCCAGCAGGTGCATCCAGCCGATGCGGCGCAACTCGCCGCGGCCGAACAGGCGCACCGCCTGGGCGCCGCGCACCGATTCGAGGAAATGGGTCTGCTGCAGCGCGCCGCAGCGGATCCGGTCGGCGGTGGCGGCGCGCATCGTCCGGAAGACGCTCCAGCGCAGCAGCCCGTACAGCAGCACGGCGCCCAGCACCACGGCCGTCAGCGGCCCGCTGTACATCAGCATCACGGCGAGCGTGACCAGGGCCAGCAGGCCGTCGATGACGCCCTCGATGAACTGCGTGGTGAGCGTGTGCTGGATGGTCTCGATCGAGCCGAAGCGCGACACGATGTCGCCGAGGTGGCGCTTCTCGAACCACGCCAGCGGCAAGCGCATCAGATGGCCGAAGGCGCGCCCCTGCCACTGGAACGCCAGGTTGGTGGAGAGCACCGTCGTCATCCACGAGCGCACGGCGCCGAGCGCGACGCGGATCGCCGCCAGCAGCAGGAAGCCCAGGCCCAGCACCATCACCAGGCCGTGGTCGCCGGTGCTCAAGGCGTGGTCGGTGAGCCCCTGCAGATGGAACGGGGCCGCCAGCGCCAGCGCCTGCAGCGCGATGCCGAGCACCAGCACCTGCGCGAGCGAACGCTTCAGGCCGGTCACGGGCCCGAGCAGCGCGCGCCAGCGCTGCGGCCGGACGCCGGCGGGCGGCGGGGCCGCGCCGTCGATGGCATCGAAGTCCTCGTCGGGGGCGAGTTCGAGCGCGATGCCGGTGAAGCGCCGCGACACCTCCGGCATCGGCACGCGGCGGCGTCCGCAGGCGGGATCGACGATGGTCACGCCGCGGCGCGTCACGCGCTCCAGCACGACGAAGTGCGCCATGTCCCAGTGCAGGACGCAGGGCAGCGACAGGTCCTTGAGCTCTTCCAGCTCGAGCTGCAGCGGACGGCTGCGCAGGCGCAGCGCGGCCGCCATGTCGATCAGGCCGGCGAGCGTGGCGCCGTGCACCGAGATCGAGAAGCGGCGCCGCATCGCCGGGAGATCCATGCGCCGGCCCCAGTGGCTGGCGATCATCGCGAGGCAGGCGGCGCCGCATTCGGCGGCTTCGTCCTGGCGCAGCTCGGGCGTGCGCCGCCGCGGCCGGAAAGCCAGGACGAGGCCGTCAGGCATTCGCGCACGCCCGTGGCGATGGCGGTTCAGCCCTGCGCGGCAGCACGGCGTTGTGCGCGGCCGGACTCCAGAGCCAGAAGAAGCACCGGACGATCTCCGGTGGGGTGCCGTATTCGTCCAGGTCACCCCGGGCTTGGGTCGCGCCCCCTGCGACATTCCTCAGTTCATTCGCTTTCAAGACTCTCATGCCATTCACTCCATGGCGGTCGACGACAGGCGGGCACGGCGGGCCGACCGAAACGCCGCGTCCGGGGTGCCGCGGCGACACCCACCCGGCTAGTGCGCCGCCAGGCCCTGATCGAGGAAGGGAAGACGGATGCGCGCGTCCCGTTCGACCGGGACGGCCTCAGTGGCCGGCATCCGGCGGGGACAGCGCGTCGCCCAGCCGTTTCAGGGGATCGATGAGCCACTCGTAGAGGCGGCGCCGCTCGAGCGGCGCAACGGCTTCGAGCGTCATGCCCGGCCGCAGCGCCTGGTCGGCGCCACGCGCGGACAGCGATTGGCGGAGCAGGCGCACCCGCACGCGGTAGGCGGGCGGCTCGCCGCCAGCCATGGGCTCCGACGCGATCAGGTCGACATCGCGCACGCGGCCCTCGATGGCGCCGAACTTCTGATGCGGGAAGGCGTCCAGATGCAGCCTCACCGCCATGCCTGGCGCGAGGAACGCCGCCGCGTGCGAGGGCGCGCGCAAGTCGGCCTCGAGCTCGCCGTCCGCCGGCCAGAGCTGCGCGAGCAGTTCGCCCGCGGCGACGCTCTGCCCCGGCTCCGCTCGAAGTGCCGAGACCACACCGGCGCGCGGGGCGCGGATCAGGACTTCGCGGCGCCCGTCGTGTTCGGCCAGTTCCTGCTCGATCGCGGCCAGCGACCGGGCGGCGGACTCGTCGTCGCGGCGCAGCTGCAGTTCCAGGTCTCGCGCATCCTGGAGCACCGCGGCGCGCTCGCGGCGCGCGGCGGCGCTGGCGCGCTCCTGCTGCGACAGGCGCTGGCGGGCGTCGATCAACGCGGCCTCGCGTTCCTGCGCGGCGCTGGCCGTGCTCATGCCATGGGCCTGGAGCGCGTGCTGGCGATCGAGTGCCGCGCGGTCCAGCTCGACGCGGCGGTGCGACAGGCGGTGTTCGTCCTCCAGCCGGCGCAGATCGCCATCGAGGGCCGCGATCCGATCGCGCAAGGCCGCCAGGCGCTGGCGCCCCTGCGCCTGCCGATGGCCGGTGTCGGCGATCAGGCTGTCGCGGCGATGCGCGATCAGGCGCGACACGGCGGCGTCGGTGCTGCCGCCCCGCGCATCGCCGCGTTCGCTGCCGAGCAGGAAGAGGCCGTCGCCCGCGCGAACGGATTGGCCCTCCGCCACGCGCCGCTCGACGACCCGGCCGGCCCGGTCCGCGACGACGCGCAGCACGCCGCCCGAGGGCGTGAGCACGCCCGGCAGCCGCGCGGTGGCACTGGCCGAGAAGCACAGGATGAAGGCCAGCAGCGCCGCCACGATCGCGGCGGCGAGTGCAGTGAGCACCGCGAAGCTCACGGGCCGCGCCAGCAGGATCGCGCCGTGCAGCGCGTTGCCCTCGCGCTGGGCCTCGGCGCGGAACAGCGCGGCGGGGGCGTCAGGCGACGGTGGGTCAGAAGACGTCAAAGCCGAAATGGCCGGGATTCAGTCCCGGCCATCCCCATTCGTCCTGAGGATCAGCCGGAGGAGCCCCCAGGACATCGGGGCTGGCGCCGCAGGCATCTCGCCGACACCCGCAGCGCTAGTGGATCAAGGCGCCTCGACCGGCAGATGGCTCTTGCGAATGCAAGCTCCCGTTCGTCGGGATCTCTCCCCGGTCCGCGCCGCGGAGCGCGCGTCAGAACATCACGTGACGCCGGCCCCACCCCGCCCAGCCGGGCTGCAACGCCCGAGGGCTGCAGGGCGCGCGCTTGACCTGCATCGCCACCGCGACGATGGCCTGCAGGATCACGCCGCCGCTGACGGCATGGACCTGCGCCTCGGACAACTGCCGCATGCCGCGGGCTCTCACGAGCCCTGCCTACCGTCGGCTGGCTTGGGCGTGGGGGTCAGTTCCTTCACCACCGCGACGGACAGGAGCGGCGGGCACAAAACCCCCAGAAGCCAATCCCACCAGGCCGCGCCGCCGCCGTGAACGCAATCCATCTCTTGTTCATTCAAGGTTTGCATCGCCATGTTTCCTTCCGTCGAAACATCCGGTCCTGATGAGGACGCGACGGCGGTTCCAGGACCAGCACCTCGCCGCCGCGGGGCGTCTGTGCGACGCCCACAGCGCTAGTGCACCGCCCTGCTCCCGTACGCCTGCGGCGGCGCGCGAGGTGACCATCCCGTTTCGCCGGGTTCAGCCGTCAATGCCCCGCGTGCGCGGTCCCCTCTTCTGCCGGCGAGTTCTCGACGGGGAACGGCGCGAACCAGGCCAGCACGATCGGCGGCAGCGAGAACACCAGCACCCAGCCGAAGAAGCTCGCGTAATGCTGGCCCACGCCCGCGAACAGCCAGCCGCTGACGCTGCCCGTGGCCCACTTGGTCATCGCCATGACACCCGTGGCCATCGCGTAATGCGTCATCTTGAAGGGCCCCGGCGCGATCTGCTGCATCATGTACAGCATGTGCCCGACCGAGCCCATGCCGAAGCCGAACTTCTCGATCGCGACGACGGCGCCGATCCACCACAGGTCCGCCGGCAGCGCGTGGCTGAGGTAGTAGTAGGTCAGGTGCGGCAGGTTGAGCGCGATGGCCAGCAGCAGGAACGAGCGCCGCAGCGTCATCTTCGCGGCGATGAAACCGCCCAGGAACGCGCCCGCGATGAAGGCCACCGTGCCCGCCGTCCCGTAGATGTGCCCCAGCGCCGCGTTGTCCAGCCCCAGCCCGCCCACCGTGCGCGGATCGAGCAGGAACAGCGGCCCGAACTTCTCGATGAAGCCCTCGCCGAAGCGGTAGAAGAACACCACCGCCAGCATCATCCAGATCGACGGCTTCTGGAACAGCGTCGTCCAGGACTCGCGCAGCGAGACCATCGCAGTGCGCAGGTCCTGCCCGTGCACCGCCGCCGGCGCGCCCGGCGGCAGCACGCGCAGGTGCCACAGGCCGAAGCCGCCCATCATCGCCGCGGCGCCGAGCATCACCGCCATCCAGCACTGCACCCAGGTCCAGCCCAGCGCATCGTGCAGCCACCCGGTCAGCGACACCAGCAGCCCCGACGCGACCACCGCGCCCAGGTTCCAGCACATGCCCTGCAGACCAGCGTAGCTGGCCTGCTCGCGCGGCGGCATCGTGGTCATGAACACGCCATCGGCCACGATGTCCTGCGTCGCCGACGCGAAACCGGTGATCCAGAAAAAGGCCAGCGACGCGCGCAGGAAGCCCTCCAGCGGCAGGCAGAACGCGATCGCGCCGATCGACGCCATCATCACGAACTGCATCGCGATCACCCACCAGCGCTTGGTCTTGTAAGGCTCCAGCAGCGGCGACCACAGCGGCTTGAGCACCCACGGCAGGTACATCTGCGAGGTGTACAGCGCGATGTCCTCGTTGGACACGCCCATGTTCTTGTAGAGGATCGCGGCCACCGCGCCGACCAGCACGTTGGGCAGCCCCATCGCGAGGTAGAGCGTGGGGACCCAGCTCAGCGGATGGCGGGCCGGCTTGTCCGCGGCGGCTTCGGCCTCGGCCGCGGCCCGCGCAGGCTGCGCCCCATCACCCGGCAGCCGGGAAAGATCTGCACTCATGCGTTGTCTCCTGTTTGGCGCGCAGCATAGAACACCATGACAACGTTGTCAGCCTGGGGAATCGCCTGAGCGGCAGCGAGGAAGCGCTGGCGCCCGTCGAAGCAGCCGCCTCTCCCCTGCCCTCTCCCCCTCGCGGGGCGCGAGGGAGTTCGTCACGGAACGATCTGCGGATCTGCCAAGAGGTCGTGAAGGTTTGGAGATGGTTTCGTGACGGCAAGGTTTCCGACGGGTTCGGAGCGCACGCTTGCGAAACCTCCTGTAACACCCGTCCATACCGGGTTAACAACATGTCCATCCTCCGCAACTTCCGCATCGGCCGGCGCCTCGGGCTGGCCTTCGCCGCCATGCTGCTCCTGTTGTGCTTCATCGCGGGATTCGGCATCCAGCAGATGGCCCGCATCAACGCCAACGTGCAGGACCTCAACCAGAACTGGCTGCCCAGCGTCGCCAAGCTCGCCGACATGCAGGACGCCGCCAACCTGGCGCGTCGGCTCACGCTCCGGGCCGTGCTGGAGAGCGACGAGAGCCGCCGGGCCAAGATCGTGCAGGACCATGACGCTGCGATGCGCGAGTTCGACAAGGCGGCCAGGATCTACGAGTCGTCGATCACGCCGGGCCGCGAGCAGGAGCTCTACGCCCGCATCCGCGAGGCCTGGAAGGCCTACCAGGACGCCGACGCCGAACTGGCGAAGGTCGTCTCAGGCGGCGAAGCCCAGCACGAGGCCGCCCGCAAGCTCTCCGCCGGCGCCTCGTCGGTCCTCTTCACGAGCCTGGCCGAGGCGATCGACGCCGACGTCAACTTCAACCGCGAAGGCGGCGACGCCGCGGCGAAGGAAGCGGCCGTGTCCTACGCCGACGGGCTGCGCGTGACGCTCATCGCCGTGGCCATCGCGCTGGCCATCGGCGTCTGGCTGGCCTGGCAGGTGACGCGCTCCATCACCGCGCCGATCGCGCAGGCGGTCCGGGCCTCGGAAGACGTGGCCGGCGGCGACCTGACCATCGCCATCCGCGCCCAGGAGCGCGACGAACCCGCCGACCTGCTGCGCGCCATGGCCCGCATGGTCGACCAGCTCGGCCGCCTGGTCGGGCAGGTTCGCGACAGCAGCGAGAGCATCGCCACCGGCTCCCAGGAAATCGCCCAGGGCAACGCCGACCTGAGCTCGCGCACCGAAAGCCAGGCCAGCAGCCTGCAGCAGACCGCCGCGTCGATGGAGCAGCTGACCAGCTCGGTGGCCCAGAACGCCGCCTCGGCCAGCCAGGCCAGCCGCATGGCGGCCGAGGCTTCCGGCGCCGCCGGCGAAGGCGGCCAGGCCGTCGGCGACCTGGTCCACACCATGCAAGGCATCAGCGACGCCTCGCGCCGCATCGAAGACATCATCGGCGTCATCGACGCGATCGCTTTCCAGACCAACATCCTGGCGCTGAACGCCGCCGTCGAGGCCGCCCGCGCCGGCGAGCAGGGCCGCGGCTTCGCGGTCGTGGCCTCCGAGGTCCGGGCGCTGGCGCAGCGCTCGGCCGGCGCCGCCAAGGAGATCAAGGATCTGATCCAGGCCAGCGCGCAGCAGGTGGACACTGGCGCCCGCCAGGCGGTCAGCGCCGGTGAGGTCATGCAGCGCGTCGTGGCCCAGGTGGGCCAGGTCGACACGCTGATCCGCGAGATCTCCGCCGCCACCCAGGAGCAGAACGGCGGCATCCAGCAGGTCGGCGACGCCGTCACCCACCTGGACCAGGTCACCCAGCAGAACGCCGCGCTGGTGGAGGAAAGCGCCGCCGCGGCCGAGAGCCTCAACGGCCAGGCCCAGCAACTGGCCCGTCTGGTCAGCCAGTTCCGGCTGCGCGCGGCGATTACCTAAGTCACGAGGCCGCGAGGCCCCCGCTGGCTATCCTTTCCTCCGGTCAAGAAGGACAGCCAGATGCTCACGCCGCGTTCGGGAAACCAGGATTCCAAGCACCCCTCTCACTGGGCCGCCACCGCGGCCCGCAGCGCTTTCTTGGCGCTGATCGCCGTTGGCGCGCTGGGCGGGTGCTCCTCGATGTCCAGCCTCAACCCCTTCGGCCCGGGCGCGCCCAAGCCCACCGAGGTGCGCGGCACCATCCAGGCCTCGGCCCAGCTCAACCCCAGCGTCACCAAGCGCCCTTCCCCGCTGCTGGTGCGCGTCTATGAGCTGAAGTCGGCCAACGCCTTCAACGCGGCCGACTTCATCAGCCTCTATCAGAAGGACCAGGCCGAGCTCGGCACGGAAATGGTCGCCCGCGAGGAAATGACCCTCCAGCCGGGCGAATCCCGCCCGATCAACAAGAAGACGCTGTCGCCGGAGACCCGCTTCATCGCCGTCTTCGGCGCCTACCGCGATCTGGAGCACGCGCGCTGGCGCGCCGTGGTCCCGGTGATCGCCGGCAAGAAGCAGGAAGTCCTCATCCAGGCCGACGAACTGTCGGTCAGCGCCTCGGTCAAGCAGCCGTGAGCTGGCACAGCAAGGTCATCTGGACGCAGGGCATGTTCCTGCTGCCTCACCATTTCCAGCAGGAAACCCGTTATCTGGAGCACCTGGTCGACAGCCGCGCCCGCGCGCTGGCGCCGCATGGCTGGGGCTTCACCGAACTGGTGCTGGACGAGGCGCTGCTGAGCGTCGGCCGCCTGGGCATCGTGCGCGCGAGCGGCATCCTGCCCGACGGCACCCCTTTCCAGATCCCGCAGGCCGACGCCGCGCTGGCCCCGCTGGAGGTTCCCGCCGACCTCAAGGGCGACATGGTCGTGCTGGCCGCGCCGATCGCGCGCCCCGGCACCGACCAGGTCGCCTTCAACGGCCATGACGGCGGTGAACTCCATCGCTACCACGTCGTCGATCAGGACCTGCGCGACCAGACCAGCGCCGGCGACGAGCCCGAGCCCGTCCAGACCGGCGCGCTGACGCTGCGCCTGCTGCCCGCGCGCGAGCTCAACGACGCCTATGCGGCGCTGGGCGTGGCCCGCATCGCCGAGCGCCGCGCCGACCAGCAATTGGTGCTGGACCGCAGCTACATCCCGCCGCAGACCCGCATCGACGCCAGTGGCCACCTGTCCGCGATGGCCTCGCTGCTGCACGGGCTGGTGCGCCAGCGCGCGCAGCTGCTGTCCTCGCGCATGGGGCAACTGGGCAACGGCGTGTCCGAGCTGGCCGACTTCCTGATGCTGCAGGCGCTGAACCGGGCCGATCCGCTGTTCCGCCAGCACGCCGCGTCGCCGCACGTCCATCCGGAAACGCTGCACCGCGACTGCCTGCAACTGGCCGGCGACATGGCGACCTTCGTCAGCGACACCCGCCTGGCCTCCGAGTACCCGCTGTACCGCCACGACGACCTGCGCGGCAGCTTCGCGCCGCTGCTCGAGGACCTGCGCCGCATGCTCAGCGTCGTGCTGGAGCGCAACGCGCTGCAGATCGATCTGACCGAGCGCACCCACGGCGTGCGCACGGCCGTCGTGCCCGACGCCGACCTGCTGCGCAGCGCGAGCTTCGTCATCGCCGTCAATGCGCAGGTCGCGGCCGAGCAACTGCGCCAGCGCTTCCCGGCGCAGTCCAAGCTGGGCCCGGTGGACCGCATCCGTGATCTGGTGAACCTGCAACTGCCCGGCATCGGCCTGCGCGCGCTGCCCGTCGCGCCGCGCCAGCTCCCGTTCCACGCGGGCTTCCATTACTTCGAGCTGGACCGCGGCGGCGAACTGTGGAAGCAGCTCGAGCGCAGCGGCAGCCTGGCGCTGCATGTCGCCGGCGACTTCCCCGGACTGGAGCTGGAGCTCTGGGCCATCCGGCAGTAAGCGCCGTTCGCGGCGCCACGCCTGGCCCCTCCGCCCTTCCATCGATCAAGACAAGTAACCTCCGGGAGCCGGCATGGACCCCTCCGCGCTCAACGATCCGTTCGCAGGCTTCGACGATCAGCGCACCTTCATCAAGCCCCGGCCGGGCGGCGCGCAGGCGCCGCGCGGCGCTTCGCCGTCCCCGGATCCGGTTCAGCCCGACGCCGCCCCTCCGGCCGCCGGGCTCAACGCGCTGCTGACGCTGGCCAACCCGCTGCTGCTGCTGGTCCCTCAACTGCGCGCGACGCGACGCGTCGACGACGTCGGCGCGCTGCGCAACAACCTGGCGCAAGGCATCCGCGACTTCGCCAGCCGCGCCGCCGCCGCCGGCATTCCGCCGGAGCGCGTCATGGCCACGCGCTACGTGCTCTGCACCATGATCGACGAGGCCTGCGCCGACACCCCGTGGGGCGGCTCCGGCGTCTGGGCGCGGCACAGCCTGCTGTCGATGTTCCACAACGAGACCTGGGGCGGCGAGAAGGTCTTCCAGCTGATGGCGCGCCTGGCCGAGAAGCCGGACGCCAACCGCGACCTGCTCGAGCTCATCTACGCGGCGCTGACGCTGGGCTTCGCCGGGCGCTACCGCGTCATCGACAACGGCCCCGCGCAGCTGGAGGCGGTGCGTGACCGCCTCGCCCAGATCCTGAAGCAGCAGCGCGGCGACTACCCCGCGGCGCTGGCGCAGCACTGGCAGGTCGAGGCCACCGTCCAGCGCCGCCACATCGGCTGGCTGCCGCTGGCCGCCACCGCCGCGTTGACGGCGCTGCTGCTGGTGGGCGTCTATCTGTCGCTGACGCTGTCGCTGGCGGAGCGCTCCGATCCGGTGTTCGGACAGATCCAGTCGCTGCGCCTGTCGCCGCCAGTGGTGGCACCGCCACCACCACCGGCCAAGCCGCGGCTCGCGCAATTCCTGCAGTCGGACATCAAGGCCGGCCTGGTCGCGGTGCGCGACGAGGTCGACCGCAGCGTCGTGACGATCCGCGGCGACGGCCTGTTCGCCCCGGCCAGCGCGACCATCGTCCCGGAGCGCGAGGCGCTGATGACGCGCATCGCCGACGCGCTGACGCAGGTGCAGGGCACGGTGCTGGTGACCGGCCACAGCGACGGCACGCCGATCCGCACGCCGCGCTTCCCGTCCAACTGGCACCTGTCCGAGGAACGCGCCAACACCGTGCGCGAGCTGCTGGTGGCACGCCGCGTCGCGCCGGAGCGCATCCGCGCCGAGGGCCGCGCCGACGCCGAGCCGGTCGCCCCCAACGACACCCCCGCCAACCGCGCGCTCAACCGGCGCGTGGAAATCAGTCTGATGGTCAATGGCCGGGCGCCCGAGGCGCCGGCGCGCGGAGCTTCGCGATGAAACGCGTCCTGGGATGGATCTTCAACCGCTGGGTCCTGCTGGCGGTGCTGGTGCTGGCGGTCGCGCTGCTGATCTGGATCGTCGGCCCCCTGGTGGCGATCGGCGAGGCGCGCCCGCTGGACACCGAGCGCTCGCGCTGGATCACCATCGGCGTGCTGCTGCTGGCGGTGGCGCTGTGCATCGCCTGGTCGCGCTGGCGCGCCAGGCGCGGCAACACCGCGGTGGTGAACCAGTTGCTGCAGCAGCCCGCCGGCGAGACGCCGGAACGCGAAAGCGCCGACATGCTGGCCGTGCGCGAGCGCTTCCGCCAGGCGCTGCAGATGCTGCAGCGCTCGCGCTTCGGCGCGGAGGGCTCGGCCGGGTTCGCGTCCAAGCTGCGCTCGCGCTTCGGCGGCCGCTACCTGTATGAGCTGCCCTGGTACCTGATCATCGGCGCCCCCGGCTCCGGCAAGACGACCGCGCTGCGCCACAGCGGGCTGAACTTCCCGCTCGCCGAGCAGATGGGCGACCATGCGATCCGCGGCGTCGGCGGCACGCGCCACTGCGACTGGTGGTTCACCGACCAGGCCGTGCTGATCGACACCGCCGGCCGCTTCACGACGCAGGACAGCGACCCGGACAACGACAAGGCGACCTGGAGCGGCTTCCTGCAGATGCTGCGCCGCTCGCGCCCGCGCCAGCCGATCAACGGCGCGCTGGTGACGGTGTCCGTGACCGACCTGCTGTCGCGCAGCCCGGCCGAGCGCGCCCAGCACGCCGCCATGGTGCGCGCCCGCGTGCAGGAGCTGCAGAAGGACCTGGACATCCGCTTCCCGGTCTACCTGCTGGTCACCAAGGCCGACCTGCTGTCGGGCTTCATGGACTACTTCGCGACACTGGACAAGGACCAGCGCGCCGCCCCCTGGGGCTTCACCTTCGCGCGCGGCAGCGCCACGCCGCTGGCCGGTTTCGGCGCGGAGTTCGACGCGCTCGAGCAGCGCCTGCAGAACGGCCTGATCGACCGCCTCCAGGCCGAGCGCGATCCGCAGCGCCGCGCCCGCATCTATGGCTTCCCGGCGCAGTTCGCGAGCCTGCGCGCGCTGCTGGCGGAGTTCGCCGAGGGCGTCTTCGCGCCCACCCCGTACGAGGCGCAGCCGCAATTGCGCGGCGTCTACTTCGTCAGCGGCACGCAGGAAGGCACGCCGATCGACCGGGTGCTGGGCTCGGTGGCGCGCAGCTACCAGATCGAGCATGCGGTGCTCCCGCCCAACCAGGCCAGCGGCCGCAGCTATTTCCTGAACCGGCTGCTGGGCGAGGTCGTGTTCGCCGAGGCCGGCCTGGGCGGCACGCACCGCGGCTGGGAACGCCGCCGCAACGCGCTGGCGCTGGCCGGCTACGCGGTCGTGGCGATCGCCGGCATCGGACTGATCACCGCCTGGACCGTCAGCTACTTCAACAACCGCAAGTACCTGGAAGACACCTCGGCCCGCGCCGACCAGGTGCGCGAGCTGCTGCAGTCCACGCCCAACCGCGCCACCGCCGACCTGCTGCCCATCCTGCCGGCGCTGCAGGCCACGCGCGCGCTGGCCGCGGTCGACGACCACGTGCCGCTGTCGATGCGCATGGGCCTGTTCCAGGGCCGCAAGCTCGACAGCGCGGCGCGCGCGTCCTACCAGCGCATGCTGGGCGACGCGGTGCTGCCGCGGCTGGTGCTGCGCATCGAGGAACAGCTGCGCCAGGGCGCCGCGACGCCGGTCACGCTCTACGAGGCGCTGAAGGCCTACGTGATGCTGCATGACCCGCAGCACTTCGATGCCAAGGCGCTGAAGCAGCACATCGAAAGCGACTGGGAAACGACGCGCCGCGAGCTGACGCCGGACCAGCGCGAGCAGCTCGGCGCCCATCTGGACGCGCTGCTGTCGCAGGGCGGCATCGCCTCGCCGCTGCCGGAAGACGCTTCGCTGCTGACGGCGGTGCGCACGCAGCTCGCGACACAGCCGCTGCCGCAGCGCATCTACAACCGGCTGCGCGCGCAGGGGCTGGGCAACGAGTATCCGGAGTTCACCGTCTCGCGCGCTGGCGGCCACAACGCGCCGCTGCTGTTCACGCGGACCAACGGCGCGCCGCTGTCGCAAGGCGTGCCGGGCTTCTTCACCCGAGACGCCTACCTGCGCGGCTTCCAGCCCCGCGTGGGCCAGGTGGCGGACGAGCTGGCGGCGGAGGAGCCCTGGGTGCTCGGCGTCGCCGCCGCGCCCAAGGACGCGCAGGCCATCGTGCGCGCCAACGCGCCGCTGGTCGACGACGTGCGCCGGCTCTATCTGAACGACTACGCGGCGGCCTGGGAGGCCTTCCTCAACAGCGTCAAGCTGCTGCCGATGGCCACGGTGCCGCAGTCGGTGGAGCGCTCGCGCATGCTGTCCGCGCCGGACGGCCCGCTGGGGCCGTTCCTGCGCGCGGCATCGCGCGAAACGACGCTGACCCAGCCCGGCAACGCGATCGAGAACGCCGAGCGCCGCGCCGCCGACCTGGTCCAGCAGACCCGCGAGCGCGTGGCCGGCATGTTCGGCAAGCCGGGTCAGCCGGGTGCGCAGCCGGACCCGAACGCGCCGCGCATCGAGAGCATCGTCGACGACCGCTTCACCGCGCTGCGCAGCATGGTCACCGCGCCGGCGGGCGGCGGCAAGGCGCCGCTGGACGAGACCGTCGGTCTGATCGCCGAGGCCAACATCATGCTCACGGCCGCCGATTCGGCGCTCAAGGGCGGCAGCGCGCCGCCCCCGTCGCCGGTGCCCACGCGCCTGAAGGCGGCCGCGGCGATGAGCCCGGAGCCGCTGCGCACCATGCTCGACGACCTGGGCAGCAGCAGCGCCCGCGTGTCGCAGGGCGCGATGCGGCAGAACCTGGCGATGGAGGTGCGCTCGCAGGTCGGCGAGTTCTGCAACCAGGCCGTCGCCGGCCGCTACCCGCTGGACCGCAACTCGTCGCGCGACGCCACGCAGGCCGATTTCGCGATGCTGTTCGGCCCTGGCGGCAAGATCGACCAGCTGTTCCAGCAGAAGCTCGCGCCCTACGTCGACACGACGACCCGGCCGTGGAAGTTCCGCGCCGTCGAGGGCACGCCGCTGGGCGCGGACAGCGGCACGCTGCCGCAGTTCCAGCGCGCGCAGGCGATCAAGGAGACCTTCTTCCCCGGCAGCGCCACGCCGTCGCTGCGGCTGGACTTCAAGCCGGTCGAGATGGACACCACGATCCAGCAGTTCATCCTGGACGTCGATGGCCAGATCGTGCGCTACAGCCACGGCCCGCAGATCCCGACCTCGGTGCAGTGGCCGGGTCCGCGCGGCAGCTCGCAGGTGCGGGTGCAGATCAGCCCGGCCAGCACCAGCGGTTCGTCCGGCATGGTCAACGACGGTCCGTGGGCGCTGTTCCGGATGTTCGACCGCGTGAAGATCGAGAAGACCAACGCCCCGGAGCGCTTCCGGGCGACCTTCGACGTGGACGGCCGCAAGGCGGTCTTCGAGATCACCGCGAGCAGCGTCCGCAACCCCTTCCGGCTGCCGGAACTCAACGAGTTCCGTTGCCCGAGCGGCCTGTGATGACCAGGAGAGCCCGACGATGAGCGTGCTGCCCGAAGCCCTGAATCCCTCCGGCGAAGCCGCGCCCGGCTGGTACGGCAAGGTCGCCGCCCTGGGCGATTTCGCGCAGCGCCGGCTGCCGCAGCACTTCGTGCGGCACAGCGATGCCTGGCTGTCCGGGGTGATGCAGGACCTGCCCAAGGTGCTGGGTCCGCGCTGGCTGGACACCTATCTGACCGCGCCGGTGCTGCGCTTCGCATGGGCGCCGGGCGTGGTCGACATGAAGTGGTGGTTCGGCGTGCTGATGGCCAGTTGCGACAACGTCGGACGCTATTTCCCGCTGGTGATCGCGCAGCCCAGAACGCAGCCCCCCGTGGACCGCGCCGGGCTGGATCACCTGGACCGCTGGTACACGGTGCTGGCCAACGCGGCGATGCGCACGCTGGAGGACACGGCGACGGTGGATTCGCTGGAAGCGGCGCTGGCCTCGACGCCGCCGTGGCCGGCCAGTCACGCGGCCACGCTGCCCGCGCCCGAGAACGCCGTGCAATGGGTGACATACACCGCGCCGGCCAGCCTGCTCACCTCGGCAGTGCCGATGCTGGCGGCGGGCGAGCTGATGGAGCGCCTGGCCGGCTGCACGGTGTGGTCGCCCAATCCGGAGCCGGGTGGCCAGGTGCACATGCGCTGGGGCCCGGGCTTGCCCTACGTGGAAGCCTTCGCCGCGATGCTGACCAAGCAGGCGGCCTGACCGGCGCCTGGCGCCGTCCCGTGACACAGTCGGCGCCAGGGAGAACCAACATGACGACATTCGGACGCCGCCTGGCGCTGGGGTTTGTGCTCGCGGTCGCGGTGCTTGGCCTCATTGGCGGGGTGGCCCTGCGCAGCGCCTTCCTGATGGAGGACGCCGCCGGCGGCGTGACGCGCAGCCACCAGGGCCTGCGCCTGCTGGCCAACCTGCTCAACGAGATGTCCGAGGCCGAAGCCGCGCAGCGCGCCTTCATGCTGACCAAGGACGAGGCCTACGTGGCCGCGCTGGACAAGTCGATGGGCGAGGTCAAGGATGGCTTCGCCGCGATGCGCGCGGCGCCGGCCTGGGCTGCCCGCGACAAGGACCTGGACGACACCCAGCGCGACATCACCGCCCTCTTCCAACTCTTCCGCGAACGCATCGCCGAGCGCCGCTCGATCACGATGGAAGAGGTCACCCGCTCGCCCAAGGTCGCGCTGGTGCGCCAGCGCATGGAACAGCTGCGCGCCCGCTTCGCGCGCATGGAGCGCGATGAGGTCGCGCAGCTCGAAGCGCGCAGCGGCGCGATGAGCGAGACCACGCGCCTGGTCAAGTGGGTGGGGCTGGGCGGCTCGCTGCTGGGCCTGCTGATCGTGGCCGTCACCGGCGTCGCGCTGCAGCGGCTGCTGGCCGACATGGTCGGCGCGGCGGCCGCCGATGTCGCCCGTCAGGCGCGCGAGCTCGAGGCCTCGTCGCTGCAGCAGGCGGCCGCGGCCAAGCAGACCTCGTCCTCGGCGCTTGAACTGACCGCCACGATGCACGAGGTGCAGGCAGCCGCGAACCAGATCGCGCAGCGCTCCTCGGAGGTCGAGGAGATGGCCTCCGCCAGCGCCCAGTCCGCCCGCTCGGGCGGCGTGGCGATGCATCAGGCGCGCGAGGCCACCGTCACGATGCAGCGCCAGATCGACCTGGTGGTCACGCAGATGACCACGCTGGGCAGGGAAGTCCAGGGCGCCTCGGTGGTGCTGGGCGCCATCGAGGATCTCGCGGAGCGCACCAACATCCTCGCGATCAACGCCACCATCGAGGCCTACAGCGCGGGCGAGGCCGGTGAGCGCTTCCGGGTCGTGGCCGACGAGATCCGCCGTCTGGCCGAGAAGGTCCGCGCGGACGCCTTCGACATCCGCAACCAGCTCGAATCGATCCGCAACGTCTCCAACGCCACGATCATGTCCACCGAGGCCGGCGCCAAGGCGGTGACCACCAGCGCGACGCTGTTCTCGGATGTGGCATCGATGTTCGCGCTGATCTCGGAGCGCGTCGGCGCCTCGGAGCTGGCGAGCAAGGAGATCAAGATGGCCACGCACCAGCAATCCAGCGCCGGACGGCAGCTCGAGACCGCACTGGTGGACGTGGGCCGCGCGACCACCGACGCCGAGGATGTCGCACAGCGCAACCTTCGCACCGCCGAGGCCTTGTCGCGCACCGCGCAACGCCTGAGCGCCTTCGTCGCGTCGCCGGCCATCCGGCGAGTCGTGCCCGCTGGCAACCGGGCAAGCCCGGCCGAAGCGTCCGCCCCGCCCGACGCGCCTGCTCGGCCCGCTCAGCCTTCTTGACCCGTCAGGGACGCCTGCCCCTCCAGCGCCCGCGCAGCTCAGAGCGGCATCCGGCGCGTCGACTCGTCCTCGTCCTCCGCTTCCAGCGGAATCGGTCCCGACTCGACCGCCAGCTCGTCGGCCATCTCGCCGGCCTCGCCGGCCGGGGCCTGGGCGGCCTCGGCCAGGGCCGGTTCGCCCACCCACAGCGCGATCGCGCTGAAGTTGTCCTGGTCCGGCAGCCCGCGCTCCTCGATGGCGGCGCGCATCGCGGCCAGCCAGTCGTCGGGCGAGGCGGAGTGCTTCAGCGTGGCATCGATCAGCGCATCGCCCGCGCTGCCCCACCAGCCGTCGCTGCACAGCAGGAAGACATCGCCCTCCTGCAGCGGCTGCGGCGCGGTCGTGTGCGGATGCAGTTCGTCCTCGATGCCCAGCGCGGCCACCAGGTGATTCTTGTGCGGATGGTCCTCCGCCTGTTCGGGCGTCAGCAGCCCGGCCTCGATCAGCATCTGCACGACGCTGTCGTCCTGCGTGATGGTGTCGATGCGGCCGCCGCGGATGCGATAAAGGCGCGAATCGCCCACATGCGTCCACAGCGCGAAGCCGCGCTGCGCGTCGACGCACAGCGCCACCACGGTGGTGTGCATGCGGTCGCGGCCGGTGCCCTCGACGCCTCTGCGCACGTCGTCGTGCGCGGCCAACACCGCGCCGGTGAGCAACTCGGGCCGCCACGGGAGCGTGGCGTCGCCCAGGCTGGTCTGCATGCGATGCACGGCGCGGCGCGCCGCCTCGGCGCCATTGCGGTGGCCGCCGGCCCCGTCGGCCAGCACGGCATACCAGCCGGGGCCGTTCTCGTGGGCCACGACGGCATCCTCGTTGTTGGCGCGCGCGCCTTGTTCACTGCAGGCGGCGACCCGGATCTTGAGCATGGTGATAACGACGTGTAGGACGGATGGCGGGGCTCAAGCCCCGCTCTGATGTGGTTGCGGAGACGGCGACGGACCCGGCCCGTTCTGGCTCAGGCGCTCGAGCTGGTCCTCGTAGGCCTCCAGGAAGGCCTTGCCGAAGAGGGTGTGGAAGTCCTCCTGCGCCTCGTCGCGGATGGACTCGAAATGCTGCAGGTAGAGCTCCCACAGCTTGGCCTTGCGATTCATCGCCAGCACGCTGTCGAGCACCGAGCGGCTGGTCAGCTTGGCCTCCAGCGCCGAGGGCTGGAAGCGCGTCAGCACGCCCTCGAGCGCCGCGCGGGTGCCGGCCATCGTGCCGATGGTGTGGCCCACCAGGTCGCGCATCGCGTCCTGCATCGCCGCGGGGCCGGGCAGGAAGCCGCGCACCGGCGGCTGCAGCAGTTGCTCCAGCGCGGACTGCGGATCGGGCGAGAACTTGAGCGGGTTGTTGTCGCGCGAGCGGATCACGGTGACCTGCGCGCGCAGTTCGTGCTTGGTGGCCGCGCGCACGGCCATCATGCGCAGCGCGCCGTCGACGCAGGCATTCAGCAATTGGCCGATGACGCGCATCAGGTCCGGATTCAGGCCTTGCGGCGGCGCGGCCATGCGCACGCCGGCGCCTTCGCAGAAAGCGTTCCACAGCGCGGCGGTGTCGGCTGCCGGGCCCGAAGCGGCCGTTGCCGCCGCGGCCGGCGGGAGCGCGTGCACCGCGGCGGGCGGCATGACAGGCGGCATGATGGGCGGCGGTGCCACGGGCGGCATGACCGGAGCTGCCACGGCCGGGGCCGCGGTGGCTGGAATGACGGGACGCACCGGCGGCGGCACGGCCGCCACGGGCGGGATCGGCGCGGGCGGCGAAGGGGGCAATGGCGGCGGCGCGGGGACACGCACTTCCGGCGGACGGAAAGCCGAATGCAGCGCCGGCGTGTGATCCGGCAGCGCCGGCGTCTGCGGCTCCGGATTGACGGCCGGGGCCGCGGCGCCAAAGAGCGCCAACGGGTCGGACGACAAGCCGTTGCGCGCGCCGGACTCGGCGGTCGCGCCGGCGCCGGCCATGAAACCGGCCAGCGGATCGGACGCGCCGGGCTTCAACCCGAAGAGGTCGTCGAGCGAGCGGTTGCCGTCGCCCGGCACGAGGTCGGCGAAGGCGCCGCCGAAGCCCAGATCGTTGGACGGCGCCACGGTCGGCGCGGGTGCCTGGGCGCCCGGCAGGTCAAGGCCGCCGAAGGGGTCGAAGGCGGCCTTCGTTCCGGCGGCCGGTGCCGCGGGCGCCGTCGGTGCCGGAGGGGGGGCGAAGGGATCGAAGTCGTCCGGCAGCAGCATCGGGCCGGTCGGCGCGGGCGGGGGAGCCTGCACCGGCGGCGCGGCGAACGCCGACAGCGGCGCTGGCGCGGCGGGCGCCGTGCCGAAGACATCGGCCGACGGCGGCAGGCCGCCCAGCAGGTCGGCGAACGGATTGGAGTCCGACAGCGCCGCCGGCGCCGGGGCCGCGAATGGCGCAGGCGCCGGCAACGGGGCCGGGCCTTGCGTGATGGGGCGCGCCAGGTCCGGCGCGCGGCGGATCACCGTGGCGCCGCTGTCGTCGACGAGGTCGCTCTGCACCTCCAGCAGGTAGCCGCCGATGCGGATCTGGTCCTGGTGGCGCAAGGGCACGGCCTGGCCCTGGGCCACGGCCTGGCCGGCGACGGTGATCGGATTGGCGCTGCCGACGTTGCAGATCACGAAGCTGCCGGCCTCGGCGCGGATCTCGGCCTGCTGGCGGGAGATGTGGCGCTCCGGATCGGGCAGCGCCATCGTGTTGTGGTCGGCGCGGCCGATGGTCCCCCCGGTGGCGTCGAAGCGCGCGGTGATGGGCTGCGTCAGGGGCAGGTCGTTGAGCGACACCGCGCGCAGGGTGAGGGTCATGGGGGCTGCCTTTGGGACCACGGGAAACTGACAGGGATGTTTCCGTGTCAGAGCGCACGCTTCAATGAACGAAAGTCACCTCCAGGGGGCTTAACGCTGTTTCATACTCCACCCCGCTCGAATCCCGACGTGATGCCGATGTCGACCTTCTTCCGTCCCGATGCCCCGACTCCCCTGACCCCGGCCGCCCTGGCGGCGCGGGGTCGCGGCCTGACCGCCGGCTCCGCGCTGCTGCTCAGCGTGCTGCTGCTGGCCGGCTGCCAGACGCCGGCTCCCCCACCCCCGCCCCCGGCCGAGCCGGTGGTCGCCGCACCGCCGCCCCCGCCGCCTCCCGAACCCGCGCCGCCAACGCCCGCCGAGCAGGCGCTCGCGCAGAAGACGGCGATGCAGTCGATCGAACTGCTCGAGACCGGCCAGGAGGAACAGGCCCGCGCCGAGTTGCACCGCGCGCTGCAGCTGGATCCGAACAACAAGCTGGCCGTGAGCCTGATGAAGCAGATCACCGCCGATCCGGTGGCGCTGCTGGGCCGCGAGTCCTTCGCCTACACGGTGCAGTCCAGCGACACGCTGTCGCGGATCGCAGGCCGCTTCATGGGCGACATCTACGCGTTCTACATCCTGGCCCGCTACAACGACATCCGCGTGCCGCGCCAGGTGTCGGGCGGCCAGGTGCTGCGCATCCCCGGCAAGCCGCCGGCGGGCCCGCTGTACCCGCGCCCGGGCAAGTCCGAACCCAAGGTGTCGCCCGCGGCCGCCGCGGCTGCTGCAGCCGCCGCCCAGACTGCGGCTCCGGCCGCCACGCCCGCCGCTCCCCCCGCCCCGCCGCCCGCGCCCGAGATCTCGGCCGGCGAAAAGGCGATGCGCGCCGGCGAGGCCCATGAGCGCGTCGGCCGTCTGGACAAGGCGCTGGAGGAATACCGCCGCGCCGAAGCCGCCGATCAGCCCGGCGCCTCCGCGAAGGTCGAGGCCGTGCGCAAGAAGCAGATCGCCCGCGCGACGCTGGCGGCCCGCACCGCGTTCGCCAAGCAGGATCTGGCCGGCGCGATCAAGGGCTGGGACACCGTGCTGCAACTCGATCCCGAGAACGAGCTGGCCAAGCTGGAGCGCCAGAAGGCCGTCACGCTGAAGGCCAAGGCCGATCAGTTGAAGTGAGCCCACCGCCGCATGCGCGGCGACGGACGACGAAAGAGGCGCCGCGTGCGCCTCTTTTTCATGGCGCATCCGTGAGCACGGCGTGAGCGCACGGTGATGGATGACGCCATCGGTTGGAATTCCGTGCGAGCAACGCGCGAGCGCGCGCCATCGCTCGCTGGGCGACGAATCTGACGTTACGATCCGCAGCCTCTTTACGTTGCAGCAACATGGATACCCGCACTCCGCGCAATTTCGCCATCGACTGCCTGCGCGGCGTTGCGATCCTGCTGGTGGTGGTCCACCACCTGGCCCTGCCCTTCCGCCTGCCGCTGGCGCCCAGCCTGATGGGCGGCTGGATGCCCAAACGCCTGATCGACGCCCTCAGCTTCAATGGCTACGAAGCGGTGTTCATGTTCTTCGTGATCTCGGGCTTCCTGATCGCGACCCGCATCCTCGAGCGCGACGGCGATCTGCGGCGGGTCGAGCTGCGGCCCTTCTATCTGGCGCGCGCGCGGCGCATCCTGCCGCTGCTGCTGCTCGTGCTGGCGGTGCTGACGCTGCTGGCGCTGATCGGGATCGAGGGCTTCGCGCCGTCCGGCGAGCAGAGCGTGGCGGGCCTGCTCGGCTCGGCGCTGAGCTTCACCTTCAATTGGTATGAGGGCCGCACCGGCTGGGCGCCGGCGGCGTGGGATGTGCTGTGGTCGCTCTCGATCGAAGAGGTCTTCTACGTCGGCTTCCCGTTGATATGCATGGTGTTTCCGCGGCCGCTGCTGGTGGTGGCGCTCGCGGCGCTGGCGGCGGGTCTCGTGCCGCTGCGTTCGCTGGTGCCAGTCAGCAACGAGGTCTGGTGGGAGAAGGCCTATCTGCCTGGCATGGCCGCGATCGCCTGGGGCGTACTGGCCGCTCTCGCCGCCCGGCGCTGGCGCCCGGGGCCGCGCGAGGCGCGCGCGCTGGCGATCTTCGGCGGCTTCTGCGTGCTGCTGGTGATCGGCTGGGGCGACCTGGTGCATCGCCACCTGTTCAAGTCCGGCATGTATGGCCTGTGTCTGGGCACCGCGCTGATGCTGATCGCGTTCCGCGCCCAGCCGGCGGCGCCGCGCCGCGGGCTGCGCTGGCTGGCGCGCATGGGGCGGCTGAGCTACGAGCTCTACCTGTCCCACATGTTCATCGTGCTCGGCGCCGTCGCGCTGTATCGCGAACTGCTGGGACCGTCGCAGGCCTGGACCTTCGCGGTCTACCTGCCGGCCGTGGCGCTGTGCGTGGCACTGGCCCTCGTCCTGGAGCGCCTGGTCGCCAGACTGCCGATCAACGCCGCGCCAGCGAGCAGCAGCGCCCAGCTCGCCGGTTCCGGCGCGGTAGAGATCGGCGCCGCCGACAGCGCGTAGTCGAAGCCCGAGGCCGACGACACCTGGTAGTTCACGCGGTGACCGTACCAGTCGGTCACCTGCGAGATCCCGCCCCAGTAGATCGACGGCGCGTCCGCGCTCAGCACGCCGGTGGTCGCGAGGCCCAGCGTGTTGAGCGTGCTGCTGAGCTCCATGTAGAACTCCAGATGGGTCGCCGAGCCCGCCAGGATGGCCGCGGCGAAGCTGTAGACGCCGTAGATCCGGCCCATCTCGCCGCTGTTCCAGTGGCTGGTGGTGGTCAGGCTGCCGTCGTAGCCGAGCTGGGTGCTGCTGTCCCAGGCGGTGAGGTAGCTGTCATCGAGCCGATGGACCAGCGTCCAGTCGAGTGAGCCCGCCGTCTTTCCGGCGCCGTCGGGCGGCGTGATCGGCGAGATCGAGCCGCTGGTGCCGCCGGCGATCACGATGTTGTAGTGGACGACGAGCTCGTTGTCCCAGCCACCGTCGGTGCGCTGGAAGGTCAGCGTGTCGCGCTGGTAGGCCGAGAGCGAAGTCGATGCGCTGCCGGTGCCGGCAAAGCGGCTGCTGGCGCTGCCCGACAGCACGCCCGGCCCGATGCGAGTCGACGCCCAGGCGCTCGATGAATAGGCATGGCCCAGTCCGGTACCGGTGTCCGTGGCCGAAGCGCTGAGCGTGCCGGGACTGCCGGTCTTCGTGCGCGCGTCGGTGACGCGCCCGGCGGTGGCGTTGACGGTCTGCACGGGCTCGTCGGGCGGCCAGAACTGCGCATGGGCCATGGACGACGCCGCGAGCATCGACGCGGCAAGAAGGAACGGCTTCATGAAAAAAACATCCTCGATCGGTCGCGCGGCGCGCGGGTCGCCAGCGCGAGCAAACGGGACGCCCATGCCCCCTGCTTCGGGGGCATGGGGCGCAGCGGCAGGATGAAACGAATGGACGCGCGCCGCCAGGCGGGTAAGAACGCGGATTGCTCGGATGCTCAACGGACCCTGCGTTCAAGCGTTCCCAACCCACGACCTGAAGGAGCCTTCATGGAAGCCCAGCAACTGCATCGCGGCCGCCTCATCGATCACCTCCAGCTGGTGGTCCGCGACCTGCCCGCCAGCCGCAAGTTCTACGGCGCGATCCTGCCCCTGCTGGGCGTGCCGATCGGCGGCGAGGGTCCCGGCTATTTCTGGGCGGACGAGCTGTTCGTCTCGACCGCCGACAGCGATGCCGCGCAGGGTCATCTCACCGGCCGTCACCATCTGGCCTTCCAGGCCAAGGACCGGGCGGCGGTGGACGCCTTCCACAAGCTCGCGCTGGAGAGCGGCGGGCGCGACAACGGCGCCCCCGGCGAGCGGCCCTATCACCCCGGCTACTACGCTGCCTTCGTGCTGGATCCGGACGGCAACAACATCGAAGCCGTCTTCCATGGCGAGGCGCAGCGCAGCGCGGCCTCGGTCACGGTGACCTTCTGAGGCGGCAGGTCAGCGCCGGTCGGTTCTGTTGCTCGACGTCGAGCCGGAACCCGGCGCCTTCGCGGCCGACTCGTCGATGAGCTGGCGCATCAGCGCCGTCGCGCGCGCGTTCTTCGGGTCCACGCGCAGGCATTTCTGCAGCAGCATCACCGCGCCGGACTTGTCGATCGCCGCGACCTTCTCGGCCTTGCGGACGTAGAGGTCGGCCAGCAGCCGCTTGGCCGACGGATCGTTGCGATCCTGCGGCGCGCGGCGCTCCAGCAGCCGGATCGGCTCGTCGAGCTCGCCCTGCGCCGCGAGCATCGCGATGTGCTCGAGCTCGTTGCGGTCCTGACCCGGCGGTGCGGCCGCGGCCTGCACCGTGTCCTTCCCGTTGCCGGCGTCCTTCCCGTCCTTCGCGTTCTTGCCCTCCTTCGAGGCCTCTGCCTGCGCCTTGCCCTTGGCGGCCGGCTTGGCGGCCGCCATCGCGGGAGGAGGCGCGCCCTTGCGCAGCGTCAGCCGCGCAGGCTTGCCCAGATAGCTCTTCTGATTGCGTTCCTTCTCGATCGCCCGCAGCGCGTCAGCGGCTTCGGCGTTGTCAGGCTGCAGCGCCAACGCACCCAGGAACTGCGTGCTCGCGCCGTCCAGGTCGCCGCGCTTCTGTGCCGCCTTGGCCTTTTCCAGGCGCTCGGCGACGCCGCTGTCGATCAGTTGCCGCGTCGCAGCCAGGCTGTCGTGGTAGCCGGCGTTGTCCGGCCGAAGCACCGTCAGCGCCTCCCAGGTCCAGGCCGCGTCGGCCAGTTGGCCTTCCTTCACCTGTTCCTGCGCACGCTGCACCTGCGCCAGTTCGAAACCCGTGGGCGTGCCGCCTGTTGAATCGGGGCCGCGCAGCACGCCGCCCGTGCCGCCGGTACAGGCCGCCAGCAGCAGCGCCGCCAGCGCGGCCAGGAGTGCGCCGGCCCTCATGGGGTCTGCCCCATGCGGCGGCTGGTCTGCAGCCGCGCCTTGAAGGCCTCGAGGTCGTGGTCTCCGAAGATCATCGTGCGGCGCAGCATGAAGGGCTGCGCGAAGAAGGCGTTGCCGCCCGGGTTGACGGTCACCGCGAGCGTGTACTTCTGGCGCGTCAGCGCGTCCAGCACCTGCTCGTTGGCGTCCCCGAAGGGATAGGCGTAATGGCGCACCTGGCCGGCCGTGTTGAGCTTCTGCTCGATCAGGTCGCGCGGACCGGCGGTCTCCGCGTCGAGGTTGCGCTTGTAGCGCTCCTCGTTCTCGCCGGCCGTGCGCTCGATCAGGTTGCGGTGGGACTTGGAATGGGACTGGATGTCCATCAAGCCCGAGGCCTGCATCTCCGCGAGCTGCGACCAGTTCACCGCGTCGCCGCCCGCGCCGACGAAATCGGTGTAGACGAACATCGTGGCCGGCAGGCCCAGCTTGCGCAGCACCGGGAAGGCGAACTTGTAGACGGACTCGTAGCCGTCGTCGAAGGTGACGACCACCGACTTGGGCGGCAGCGGCTCCTTGCCCTCGAGGTAGCCGCTGATCTGCGAGAGCTTGATCACGCGGTAGTCGTTCTTCGCGAGCCACTCCATCTGCGCCGCGAAGTTGGCCGGGGAGACCGCCATCTTGCCGCCGGTCGTGCCCAGGCGGTGGTAGCAGAGGATGGGCACGGTCTGGTAGCTGCCGGCGTGCACGCCCAGCGGATTCATCGGCTTGAGCGGGACGATCAGCGGTTGGCCGGGCTCGGCCTTGGTGACGCCGGCGTTGGCTTCGCTGATCTGCCAGTCGCGGTCCTCGCTGCCCAGCAGCCGGCCGGCGATGCCGCGCAGCGAGTCGCCGGCGACCGGGACGTAGATCAGCAGGCGATCGCTGCGGGCGATGATCTCGCCGGTCGCGGAGGGCTTCGCGGGCGCGGCTGCGGCGGGCTCGTTCAGCGGCGGCGTGGCGGTCGGCGTCGTGACGCAGCCGGTCAGCGCCAGAACGGCGAAGAGCGCGGCCAGCAGCGGCCGCTGGCCCGCGGGGAGGAGACCAGACATCAGGGGAAGTCCTTTCACGCTCATCAGGCCGCCCCTGGGCCGGGCGGCTCCGTGGGCGCGGGCGGGGTCGGCTCGCTGGACGGGGCGGCCGTCTGCGATGGCACCGGCGCGGCGGGCACGGCCGCCGGCGTGAGCGACGCGCGCGCGCCCGAGCGCCGGCCGAGCGTCGTCGGCGCCTCCGCCTTCGCCGCCGACGCCGCCAGCGCCTGCCGGTCCTGCAGCGCCTGCGCCATGCGGTCGAACGCGGCGTACAGCAGACCGAATTCATCCTTGCGCTGCTCGCGGATCCGGAAGTCGACGCGTCCGCGGCCCACCTCCTCCAGCGCTTCCACGACCAGCTTGATCGGCCGCGAGAACCAGTTCGCCACGAAGAACATGGCGATCGCCACCGCCAGGACCGTCGTCACCGCCAGCACCCCCATCAGCGTGCGCGACAGCCGCGCCACGCTCTCCAGCGGCAGCTCCGGCAGCCCCAGCGCCACGCGGCCCACGGTCTTGTCCTGGAAGGTGATCGGCGAGTCGAAGCCGAGGATCGCCGCGCCATTGGCCGCGTGATACCGCGTGCGCTTGACGCCGCCCTGCTCGCCCAGCGTCTCGCCCGCGGGCGGCTGGTAGGGCTTGCCGACCGTGTCGGGCTGGCTGGACGCGGCCACCACGCCGGCGCGGTCGATCACGGTGACGCTCTCGAAGTCGCGCGTCTTCATGATCTCCTGCAACGACACGTCCACCGACACCCAGTCCTCGCCCAGCGCCGAGGTCGCGTTCTGCGCCGCGATGAAGCGCGACAGCGCCGTGCCGTAGTCGGCCACCTGCTGCATCAGCGCGGCGTTCTGGCGCTGGCTGATGATGGAGCCGCTGACCGCCATCACGATGGCGACGATGCCGGCCATCATCGCGGCCCACTTCACCCGCAGCGGGATCAGTTTGGACCTGCCCTTGTTGCGGGCTTCCTCGTCGATGTCGTGCAGCACCTTGACCAGCGCGTCGGCCAGTTCGGCGCCGGTCTGGAAGCGGTTCTCCGGCGCCTTGGCCAGGCAGCGGTCGACCACGCGGCGCAGCGACGCCGGGATCTCCGGCCGCAGCTTGTTCAGCGGCGTCGGGTCGTCCTTGGCGATCTTGAGCGCCAGGTTCACCACGCTGTCGCCGGTGAACGGACGCACGCCGGTGAGCATCTGGTACAGCACGATGCCGACCGAGAACAGGTCCGAGCGGCCGTCGATCTTCTGCCCGTTCATCTGCTCGGGGGCCATGTATTGCGGCGTGCCCAGCACGTCGCCGGCGCGGGTGCGCTGCTCCCCCTTGGTCGACTCCATGTGGGCGATGCCGAAGTCCATCACCTTGATGTCGAGCGTGCCGCGCACGCGAGCGATGTTGCCTGGCTTGATGTCGCGGTGGACGATGCCGCGCTTGTGCGCGTAGTCCAGCGCGCGGGCGAGCTGCACGGCCATCACGACGGTGTCGCGGATGGGCAGCGGCTGGCCGGGCTCGAGCAGGTCGGCCAGCGGCTCGCCGTCGAGCAGTTCCATGGCCATGTAGGGGCGGCCGTCGACCTCGCCCACGTCGTGCACGGTGACGATGTTGGGATGCGACAGGCCGCCGGAGGCGCGCGCCTCGCGCAGGAAGCGGGCGCGGTATTCCTCGTCCTCGCACAGCGAGGCGTGCAGGAACTTGATGGCGACATCGCGGCCGATGCCGGGATCGTGCGCCTTGAACACGCTGGCCATGCCGCCGCGGCCGATGCGGTCGAGCACCTGGAAGCGGCCGACCTGGCGCACCGGCGCATCGGCGCTGGCCTTGGCGGCGGCCAGCGCGCCGCCGGGCAGCGTGCCGGTGGACGGACGTCCCACCGGCGTGGGCTCGGGCGGCAGGGCGCGCATCGCGGCCACCGCGGCGACGGCGTCGGGATCGAGCACGGTCTCGGCGAACTCCGAGGCGTGGAACTCGGAGTCACCGGCGTCGGCCACGGGTGCGGCCGGCGGCGCCGGGACGGGAGCCGGCGCCGCCGTCTGTGCAGCCGGTGGCGCCACGGGCGGCTTCGCGGCCGGCGGCATCACGGCGGGGGCGATGACGGTCTCGTTGCCGGTGGGTGAGAAGTCGGTGACGGGCTGCGCGGCAGCAGCCGCGACAGAAGGTGCGGCGGATTCGGTGGACGCCACCGGGGCGGCGGCCGCGGCCGGCGAGGCGGCGGGCACGTCCGCGGTGCGCGGCGTCAGCAGCGCGGCGGGCGCGATGACGGTGTGGTCGTTGTCGAGCGGAATGTCGGTGGGCTTGCGGCCGGAGCGCATGGAGAAGGTGTCCGGGAACGAGGGGTCGATGAAGCTCACCTCGCGCTCGTGCTGGACGGTCTCGGGGCCGTCGTCGTGCGGGGGTTCGGTGGCGGAGGATGTGGCGGGTGGCGAGACCGTGGGCGAGACGCGGTTGGCGGCGGTGTTGGGCGGCATGTGGTCCAGCGGCGCGGCGCCGGACGACGCGGGCACGATGCGTGTCGCGTCGGGATCGAACCCGGAATCGCCAGCCTCGGCCGGCGCGTTGCCCGGCTTGGCCGGACGGGAATTGCCTTCAGGTCGTGACATCGAACGCCTCGCCGCGGCGAGGATCGCCGCCAAGCACGCATTGTCGTGTCACGCACAGAGGGGGCAATGAACGAAAGTCATCCGAGCCAGGTCCCGGGACGGATGGCCACCCCGCGGCGGATCAGAAGAAGCGCGCGATCCAGGCGTCACCCACTTCGGGCTCCATCTCCGGATAACTGATGTTGCCGATGTAGTCGTCGGACGCCCACACGGGGCGCAGCGCGCGAGCGACCGCCTGATACGCCGGCAACCGATCGTTGCGATTGACGTCGCCGGCCGAGGGCTCCGCCCCCGCGCGCAGCACGACGGCGCCCCCCGGCAGTCCGACCACCTCGCACGGCGGCGGCAAGTCCGCACGCAGCACCCCTGCGCCGCCCAGGCGGTCCGCCAGTTGCGGCCCCAGCGCAGTGAGCCAGTGGATGGTCATGACGCCGGCCGGCGCATGCAGCACATGGAAAGTGAACGCGCCGAGGTCCAGGCCGGGATGGCGTTGCAGCTTGGGAACGGTGCGGGTCTTGAAGGCGCTGGCCGAATCGTTGTGCTCCTGGCTCCAGCAGGGCGCGAGGCCGCACAGCGCGATGCGCAGCGGCAGCCCGTGGAGCAGGCCCGCGAACCGGTCGCGCCAGGCGTCACCGCCCGGCTCACCCGGCCCGATCTCGTCGATCGGGAACGCCATCCGGATTCCCACCCGGGCAAGCTCCGGCGACGGCGCGTAGTGGACCGCCTCGAACATCGGGGGCCGCTGCTCCGCTTGCGGGTCTCCGGCCTGGAAGCGCGCGCCAAAGGACCCGCCGCCGACGCTCAGCGGCGCGTCCAGCCACCGCGCGGCGTCGCGCCACTCGTCCGGATCGAAGGGTCGCATCTGCCGCTCGTCGTAGCCGTAGGCCAGCCGGATGCGGTCCGCGTAGCGGGCCATGAAACCGTCATAGAGCCGTTGGACGCGCGGCATTGCCGGCGCGAGCGGTCCGTCCAGCACGATCACCACCTGCAGGCAGAGATCGACCAGGCGGTGGCCGTCGGCATCGACGGCCAGTTGTTCCCGGAGGTCGGACAAGGCGGGCGGAATCATGGCGGCAATGGAGGGGGATGGGGCCGGCGGACGGCGGACGGCGGGCTGGCGGGGAGTCAGGAGATCATGAGCAGGCGCAATCCTTGGCCGGCTCCATCTCGACGATCTTGGCCTTGTCCGCACGGCTCATGTTGTTGCGGGCGAAAGTCTGGTTGGGCGTGTGAGTGTCGCCGGGGAACTTCACCTCGACCAGCTTCGAGATGTTGTTGGGGGCGAGGCCGCCACCGGGGGATTTCAGCGTCACCGCGTCCCAGATGGTCACGCGTCCGCCCAGGGCGTTGGCCGCGCGGGCGACGCCCCCGGCCACGGCGGAGCCGGGCGCCATGCTGGTCAGCGCGGCGGTGCCGGGGATCATCCGGCCGGTCATCGAGACGAGCATGATGAGCGGCTCGCCGGGCGACATGGGCGCGAGCGAAGGAGCCTCCAGCAGCAGCTTGGGGTTCTTGGCCACGTAGTTGGTGAACCGGCCGCCGTGCGTGGGGAAGGAAGAGGAACTCAGCCGCTCGGCCATCAACTGCTGCCGGTTGGGCTGGCCGCCCTTCCACTCCTTCGTGGCGTGGCAGGCCGCGTCGCACAGCTCGTCCGCCAGTGCCTTGTCCCCCAGCCTGGCGGCGAAGTCCGCCGTCGCGATGCCCTGCATCTCGCCCGCCAGATTCGCCGCGTTCTCATGGTTGTGGAACATCTTGTCCATGAACCGGGCGCAGTTCTTCCCGTTCATCTTCGTGTCGAAGGAGTACAGGATCCAGGTCGCCTCCTTCATGAAGGTGCTGGACTTGACGCCGCCGGCCACGCCGGGGTTGTCGCCGTTGGAGATCGCGAACTTGGAGCCCTTGACCGCCGCCATCGTCTTGTCGCCCTTGACGGTGGTCGTGCCGTCGGAGAGCGTGATCGACTGGGCGATGTTGGGATACGGGATCGGCACCGGGCCGCCCGGGCTGGGCGTCTTGCAGACATCGGGGATCGTCGCCGCGCTGATGCCGTTGCTGAACTTGTGGACCAGCGAGTTGACCGTCCCGTTGACCTTGATGGTGACCGGCATGTCAGTCCCCTCCACCCAGCCGGTTCAGCAGCCGCCGCTGCCGCCACGCCGGCGCCTCCACCGGGAACAGCGGCGTGCCCGGCCGCAGCAGGCACAGGTGCAGCGCCGCGAGCGCCCTCGCCCGCTGCCGGCCGCCGTGCAGCACGCGCAGGCAGTGGACCTCGCTCAGCGGTTGGCCCATGAACAGGCGCCCCTGCGGCGGCAGCGCCGGCAGCCGCGACTGGTGCGCCAGCCACCATGCGCGCACCTGCTCGACGTGCGGCCACGGCAGCGCGACATCGACCGGCAGCTCGACGTCGTCGTCCTCGGGATCCTCGCTGGGCCCCTCCTCGAAGTCCTCCGGCGGCGGCGCCTCCAGGCCGTCGGTGTTCACGTCCGCGCCGGTGATCAGGCAGAAGGCTTCCAGCGCGATGCGCGCCAGCGCCGGCGTGCTCATCTGGTCGATCAGCCAGGGCACGTAGCGCAGTTGCCCGGACAGCCCCGCGCCGATGATGCGCAGCCGCGCGGCGCCGGACATCGACTCGGCCTCGACCAGCAGCCGATGCCCCTCCTGCACCGGCAGCGCCAGCATCGCCAGCCGGAACGCGTCCATCTGCCGCGTGCCGGGCCGCAGCGCCGCGCCGGTGAGCGCGGCCAGCGCCTTGCCGCGGTCGCTCAACAGCACCGAGGCCCACAGCGCCCAGTAGCGCGGCTCGCTCTTCTCGTCGCCGATCAGCGTCAGCACCGATTCGAGGCCATCGACACGGCCCAGCTCGCCCGCGAAGCGCAAGGCCCGCGCGCGCTCGCCGGCATTGGTCGAGCGCATCGACACCGCCCAGCGCTCGCCCGCGTCCAGCCGATGCGCGCCGTAGGCCTCCAGCGTCAGGCGCCGGCTCAGCGAATCGTCGGGCGGCATCAGCGCCTCGGCCTGCAGCGCCTCGTTGCTGCCGACCCAGCCCAGGGCTGCGGCCAAACCCGGCGTGGCCTCGGGCGCCGCCTTGGCGCGCCGCACCAGCATCCGCCAATCGTCCGGCCGCCCGTTCAGCGCCAGCACGCCGGCGATGAAGAAGTCCTCCGCGCAGTCGTTGACCAGCGCCGCCTCGCAGGCCGGCCACGCCTGATCGCCGGCTTCGGCCAGGCCGTCGAGCTGCGCGGCCAGTTGCTCGTCCAGGTCGGCGAACTGCTGCGGCGAGTAGTGCGGCGCGTCCAGCGCGTCGCGCCGCTGCGTCCACAGGAACGAGGCCTCGTCGCGGTAGGCCTCGATCTGGTCGGCCGTCACCGGCGCGCCGGCCGGGACGCGGGCGTTGTCCATCGTCATGCGCGCTCCGACACCTCGGCGCGGATCACCGCCGCGCCGCGCTCGCCACCATCGGAGCTGCCCCACAGCAGCGTCAGCGGCCCCTTCGCATACCCCTTGCGGCAGGCCGACGCGGCCAGCAGCAGGTGCAGCGGCAGGCCCGCCGCCCCCACGTCGCCCCAGCAGTCCGCCGGCGCGGCGAAGTCCGTCGGATCGCGCAGCCGGTCGCGCACGCGCAGCCCGCTGAAGCCGTATTCATCGGCGCGGTACGCCTCCCCATTCATGTCGCAGACCACGTTGTCGATCACTCCCGCCGCGGGCACTTCATCCAGCGCGCGGCGCAGCGCCTGCGTCAGGCCCTCGCCGATGCAGACCTCGCCGCTCTTGTTCAGCTTCGATTCACGGCCGAGCCCGACCGCCAGCACCTCGGCCCAAGGGCGCGAGGCCGGCGGCGATCCCGGCGTTGCCCCATCGCGCGCCAGCAGCAACGCGCCCGCCGCCTCCCCCGGGATGAAGCCCCAGGCGTTGTTCAGCGGACCCGCGCCGTGCAGTTGGTCCTCGGCCTCCAGCCATTCCAGCGTCTGCGGCGCGAGGTAGGAATCGACCCCTGCGACGATGACCGCCTCCACCTGACCGCCACGCAGCCAGGAACGCGCCTGATCGAGCGCCTCGAAGCCGCCCGCATGGCCGCTCGCAAACACCTGGAACGGCCCGAGCCGGCCGCCCAGCCGCTCCTCGCAGAGCGCGCGCACGGCACCGGCCGCCTCTTGCGCGCCGCCTGGGCGGGGCGGCGGCAGCGCGACGGCCACACCGAGGCGCGCGATGCGGCCGCCGGCGCCGGCCAGCGCTTCGTCCAGCGCGGGCGCCAGTAGCGCGACCAGCCGCGCCGCGCCGTCCAGCCCGGCGTCCATCGCCGCCACCTGCGCCACGCGCATCGGCTCGCCGGCGGTGTCGATCATGTAGGCGTGCTCGCGAAAGCCGCACAGGCCTGCGCGCACCGCGGCCGCGGTCGAACGCGCATCGCCGCCCACCGGCGTGACGGCCCCGATCGCCAGCACCCGCAGCGCCGGCGATACCGCGACGTTGGCCGTCATCGTGCCTGCTGTGCCGCTCATCTCAGACCGCCTCCTCGCGGTCCATCTCATCGGCCCGAGGCGCGCCGAGCACGCCGTCGCGCAGGTCCTGCTTGAGCCAGATCCGGGTGTGCCGTAGCTTCAGCACGCGCGGATGGCAGGGCAGCGCGGTGTGGAAGACCAGCGAGACCCGGGCCTCGTCCGGCGCGAGCAGGACCGTGTGCAGCTTCGGCGGCGCGTGCCGCTCGCGGTGCCCGTCGTTGAAGAAGGTCTCGAAGCCGAGGAACACGCGCGGCAGCGAGAAGCGCAGGCAGCCGCCGCCGGGAGACAGGTTCAGCAGCGCGACGGCCTCGCCGCCGCGCAGGAAGCCATCGTGCTGCTGGTCGGGCGGCGCGCACTGGTAGTGGCGGTCGTCGAAGTCCTCGGGCAGCAGCGGCAGCCGCTCGCGCTGCCAGCGGTCGTCATAGGTGCCGGCGAAGCGGCGGCGCTCCAGCCAATGGCTGCACAGCGCGCCGAACCCGGCGGGCACGGGCCGGTCCTTCCAATTGCGGATCAGGTGATCCGGGTCCTCGATGTTGGGCAGCGGCCTGCCATCGACGTGATCGCCGTCCACCGCATAGCCCTGCCCCACCGGATTGCGCTCGTCCCAGGCGCCGGGATCGGCCTTGGGATCGGCGCCGCCGAAGGCGCGCTCCCACACCACCGGCATCGACACGAACGGCGCCGGACGCCCGATGCCGCGTCCCTGCCAGACGCGGTCGCCGAAGACCTTGAGCGCCTTCGCCCGGCCGCCGACCGCCAATCCGACATCGAGCTCCGTCACCGGCGCGCCACCCGGCGCGTGGGCCTGGCCGTCCAGGATCACGTCGGTGGCAAGCTTGGTGCGAACGAGATCAGCGTCCTCCGCCAGGCTGGTCGAGGCCGCGTCACCGCGATGCCGGGGACCGCGCAGGACCTCGGGCTGCTCCCGCGCCACCCGCAGGCCGCCATCGGCCTGCAGCGTGAAGCTGGCCTTCACGGCGACGAGCCAGATCTCGGTGCCATCGCGATCGCGCACCCAGCCACGCTCGGCGGCGAAGGGCGTGCGGTTCTGCAGCTGCCACATGGGAAGAAACGGAGTCCGGACGGCGCGCGGCGCCGTCAGTTGATGTCGACGAACGCACCCTTGATGCGGTTCGCGCCGCTGGAACGGCTCAGCACGTACGAGCCGCGAATCAGGATCTTGCCGGCGGCGGTGAGCACGATGCTGGCCTCGCCACATCTGAGCTCGACCTGCTTCGCACCTTGGAGCAGCACGCGCTGACCGTCCACGACCAGGGTCTGGCCGCGCGAGCTCAGGCCGTCCGGGCCGCTCGGGCCGCTCATGTCGGCCGCCGCGTCGCCCGCGTGCTCGATGGCGTCGGCGGGCGAGCCGGGTTCCGCGGGCTCGCTCCTGGCCTGCCGCGTCTCGTGCCACGCGGGCTCGAGGTCCTGCGCGCCGCGCAGCGCGCGGCCGAGGATCACGGGCCGGGACGGGTCGCCGCGCTGCAGCGAGACGATGACTTCGTCGCCCTCGTCCTCGACGCGCAGACCGATGACCGACAGGGCCGGCACGGGTGCGAGGTCCTTGGCCAGGCGCACCAGGAAGCTGCCTTGGGCGTCGAAGCCGCAGAACACGCCCACCAGCACGCCGGCGTCGACGAGCCGCACGCGATCGATCAGCTGTTCGGCCGCCGCGGAGGCGGCGCGCGTCGGGCCGCGCTCGGACAAGGGGATGGCCCCGAGGGGCCTGGCGTTGCCTGCTGGCTCGGTCATGTCAGTTCTCTCCGATCTTGGCGCCCTTGACGGCCACGCCGCCGCTGCCCTTGATGCCCACGGTGCCGCTGGCCTTGATGGTGATCTTGGCCGCCGAGATCGTGATCCCGCTCGAGTCCATCACGATCTTGCTGCCGCCGGCCTTGAGCGTGATCGACGGCGCCTCGATCGTGGCGCTGGCGCCGGCCTTGGTCTTGTAGGTGCCCTTGGCCGTCTGGGCGATGGTGGCGGCGGACAGCTTGTGCGGTCCGGCCACGCCGATGCTCTGCAGCGCGCCGATGTTGACGCGCTGCAGTCCGCCGATGGACACCATCTGCGCGCCGCCGACGTTGATGGCCTCGGCCGCGCCGACGGTGTGCATCCGCGCGGCGCCGACGGTGTGGGCCTCGGCCAGCGAGATCGTCGTGGTCTGCGCGCCGTTGACGGTGTGGCTGCGCACGCCGTTGACGGTGACCGTCTGGCCGGCGTTGATCGTCAGCGTCTCGCCGCCACCGACGGTCTCGGTGCGATGCGCGCCGATGGTGATGGTCTCGTTGGACGCCACCGACTCGGTGCGGTTGGCGCCGATGGACACGGTCTCGTTGGCGCCGATGGTCTTGCTGCGGTCGGCGCCGATGCTGATCGACTGGTTCACGCCCACCGTCTGGGTCTGGTTGTTGCCCACGGTCTCCGCGTCGTCGACGTCGACGGTGTCGGTGCGGTTGTTGTGGATGGTCGAGGTCTGGTCGTGCTCGATCGTCGTGGCCATGTCGTACTGGCCATGGATGGTGATCATTTCCTTGCCGGCCGTGTCGTCCATCGACATCTCGTTGTAGCCGGCGCCCTTGTGCGTCTTGGACTTGATGCCGCTGATGACCGCGGCGGCCGGGAGGCCGTAGGGAGGCATCTGCTCGGCGTTGTAGACGCGGCCGGTGATCAGGGGCTGGTCGGGGTCGCCCTCGACGAAGTCGACGACGACCTCCTGGCCGATGCGCGGGATCGACACGCCGCCCCAGCCCTTGCCGGCCCAGGGCTGCGAGACGCGGATCCAGCACGAGCTGGTCTCGTTGCGCTGGCCGCGCCGGTCCCAATGGAATTGCACCTTCACGCGGCCGTACTTGTCGGTGAAGATCTCCTCGCCCGCGGGGCCGGTGACGATGGCGGTCTGCGGCCCCGGCGCCATCGGCTTGGGCGTGCGGCGCTCGGGCCGGAACTGCTGGTCGGCCGGGATCGCGGCGAAGCGGCAGCGCAGCTCGGAGTCGCCCGAGGCCGATTCGGTCGCGGCCTGGCGCAACTGGATCGTCGTGCTGGTGATCAGGTATTTCGCGTTCTGGTCGTCGCGCGGATGGCGCTCCAGCGACAGCAGGTGGCCGGTGCACACGCCCTGCGCGTTGGTGTCGCCGTCGTAGCGGGCGCAGGCGGACTGGATCTCGTCGAGGCGGTCCTCGGCGTACTGCGTGCCGTCGGCGGTCTGCAGGTAGCCGCCGGGATAGTCGAAGACCTCGCCGTCGGACAGGTCGTAGCCGCGCGCGCGATCCTGCTGGGTTTCCAGCGACGCCGATGGGCGTTCGAAGTCGTAGTCCGTGATGACGACCTTGCCGGGCTTGAGGCTCTCCTGCGCGATCCAGGTGTCGACGTACTCGAGCGCCGGCGGCGTGTTGCCGCCGCCGGCGTAGAACGGCAGCGACTCGCAGCCCGGGGCGCAGTCATGGGCCGAGGCGGCGTCGGTCAGCACCAGCGTGTGGCCGCCCTCGTCGTGGGTGAAGTACCAGTAGATGCCTTCGTTCTCGAGCAGGCGGGCGATGAAGTTGAAGTCGGTCTCGCGGTACTGGACGCAGTAGGTCCAGGGCCGGTAGGCGCGCATCAGCTTGAACTCGTGGCGGGCGACGGGGTGGTCGTCGAAGACCTGCTTGACGATGTCGGGGACCGTCATCTCCTGGAAGATGCGGCAGTCGGCGGTGCGGGTGAGCAGCCAGAGCCAGGGCCGCAGCGTCATCTGATAGACCGTGTGGCGGCCTTCGAAGCCGGTCTGCGAGAAGCGGGTGACGTAGCCGCCGAGATGGCGCGGGCCGTCGTCGCGCAGCGCCATCGTCAGCGTGGCGGGCTTGCCGAGCAGCTCCGAGGCGCGGATGTCCTTGCGCTCGCTGAGCAGGGTGAGCGTGGTCTCGCCGAGCTCGCTCAAGGCCTCGCGCGAGGCGCAGGCGTGGACGCGCAGCACATCGTCGGCAAGGGCGCACTGGAGGCGGAAGGGAGCGGCCATGGGCGGACCGGCAAGCCGGACCTGAGCGATCGGACCTTCACGGTAGGCCGGTGCGAGGAGCGCCGAAAGCGACCAAAGTCATTCGCGGCGGCTCACCCCTGTAAAGGGGTGATGCGGCGTGACAGGGCCTGTCACCGGAGTGGGTGACGCCGCACGGAATCGGTGCGGCAGGCCGCGCCCGGGCCGTCACATGGCGAGCGGCAGCGCGACGGTGAGGGTGAGCACGGCGCCGTCGTCGGCGTAGTCGGCGGTCAGCTCGCGGCCGTCGAGCTGCCATTGTTCCCACTCGACGACGCCCTCCTCCTCTTCGCCATCGGACGGCGCGCCGTAGGCGGCGAGGGCCTGCTCGCGGGAGTCGACGGGGCCATCGGCGAAGGGGGCGTGGCCGGTGTAGGGCTCGACTTCCTCGCTGCCCTCGGGGTAGTAGAAGAGCGCGCTGAGCACATGGGTGCCGGCGCCCAGCGGCTCGCCGAAGTCGACGGCGTGGGTTTCACGCGGGGTGAAGGACATCACGACGCCGGCGTCCTTGAGCAGCACGAAGCCGGCGCGGATCTCCTTGCGGCGTTTCTGGGAGAGCTCGGTCGGGACCGGGGCGCCCGCGGGCGCGGTGTGCGCGAGCAGCGCGGACACCAGCGGCGGATCGAGGTCGGTGAGGCCCAGCAGGTGGTGGAGGTCGGGCAGCGCCGGGGTCGGTGCGGTGGGTGCGGTGGTCATGGGGTGGGACGATACCTCGGCGGGGGCGTCACATGGCGATTGCGATGACGATGAGCGACTTGTGCTGGCCAGTTCGCGGTTGTTGGCGGCGTGCAGGATCTTGCGCTGGCGTCCGCAAGAACGCGAGGAGTAGCGAGAACATCGAGCGAGGGGCCGTCGTGCACCGCGGTCGCCCGCCCCTCAGACAGGAGCCAATCCAGACTCGCGGTCGGAGTCGTCCGGCAGAGACAGGATCACAAATGACAGGCGTGCACCGGCGGGATCGGCATAGGAAAACACGCAGACCAATCCCTGAATGAAGTACGAGATTCCGGCCCCTCCATCCACCGGGTTCTCTGCCTGAGTGCGGGGGGACCCGAGGACCGCCAGGACCTCCTCCTTCGTTCTCCCTTGTCCTGCACAGAACGGTAGATGTCCGGAAAACGGCTCCAATCTTCAGTTGGCCAAGCCTGGCCAAACGGAAGGTCACGTCAATGTCAGCTCTTGCCCATGCCCTGCGCCCAGGTCGCAGTCGTGAACTCCGTCCATAGCCTGGGAAGTTCGATCAACTCGCCCTGATGCGGGTCGCGCACTCGTGTCCCTTCGATGGCCAAGGGCTGGAGCTTCACGCGCTCATCCTGGGGCGCATCCAGGGCGATGTCATCGATCACCGCTGCCTGAACGCAAACGCCTTGTCGCCATCGAAGAAGCAGCGGCAGATCAGGAGGAATGAACCCGTCGAGAAACTCGGCGTGGTCCTCAAGGTCCAGCCACATCGCAATCAGTGGCGCGGGAAGCCCCGCAGCCAGCGCATCGAACGCAGGCCGCAAGCGCTGGCACTTGCTGCACCAACCTTCCGCGCCAAGTACGACTAGCAACTCGCTACCAGGATCACGCAGTCGCCGCGCCAATGCCGCAGCGTCCTGCCACGGGTCAAGTTCGTTCATTCCGCTCACGGAGCGACTCCCATTCGAGCCAATTGCGCCGCTTGAACCGCCGGGCTGGCACGCACATTGAGCGCATAGGCCGGATGCAATTGCGTCAGTGCATGGGCCGCAACAAAGCGCAATGCTTGAGGTTGATCGGCGGCAGGATCAAGAAGCGTCCTCAAAGCATGAGCCCGTACCGGCTGGCCCATCAACAGGCGCTCGCCCACCTCCAAGACGATATGGCTGCCCGGATGAGCGGCGACAGCGGCCACATCGGGCAATGGAAGTCCCTGGTCGGCATCCCGCTGATCGGTGCTCAATGGCGCATCCAGATCGGGTTGAGCGTCGGGCAGCGTCAAGCCGGCAACTTGCGGGTCGACACCCGTGAGGCAACGCCACACCCACAGGGCCCACCGCGCAACCGCCGGTTGTCCCATGGCCTGCACCACAAACTTCAGTTGCGCTGCATCTCCGTGATGGAGCAGGAAGCTCAGCGCCAAGCGCGGTGGCAGTTGTGCGAGCAACTGCGGCACGCCGGCATGACCAAGAGGCGCGAGCCAAGCCAAGTGGCACAGCCAACGGTTGAGCCGGCGCTGCGCCTGCATGCGATACCAGCCGCTGCGCGTCTCGGTGAGTTCAATCTGTTCGCTCACGCACCGCCACAGCAGACTGGCCGCCTGTGCTGCTTCTTCGGCACGCCGCTCACCCTCCGGCATCAGCCGCGCCCACGCGATCGCGCTCTCGGCGCGCACCTGGAGGTCGGCATCGTCGCGGAGCGTCGCGAGTTCGCGCAGATGTTCCGGACCGGCGGCTCGGCAAGCCGCTGCACGCACATGAGCGTCCTGATGGTGAGCGTGCTGGTGCCATCGCTCGACTCGCAGGCCATGAAGCGAGCAGGCACGCAGGGCCGCAACACGGAGCACCGGATCGTCCGAAACGAGAGCGCCGCGTAGCCAGGGTTCCACCTGCGCGGCATCCGTCCAGGCCAGGGCGGAAATGAATCCGCGCAACAGCACATCCGGAAGTTGCCGAATGGTCCTCAGCAGCGGCTCGAGCGCATGAGCCCGCGCTTCAGCGCCGCCGGATATCGACAGCGCGGCAGCACATGCCGCGAAGGCCTCCCCCGGTTTACGCCAGCGGACGAGCGCATCCTGCGTCAGCGGCATGCCATCAATGCCAGCGACGCGCAGGCCTTCCAGATGAGCCTCCAGCAGGCGCTGGAAGTGGATCAATCGCTGAGCGTTCAGCCCTGTGGCCTGTGATGCTCCGTCCAGTTGCGTCCAGTAGAACGCGGCGTCTTCCGCATGCCGGCGCACCAGCGGTTGGACGATCTTCGGCAGGCTTGGCCAGGCAATCGGGGATTCGCTCACTTGGCGTCGTCGAGCAGCAACTTGTCCATCTGGCCCTTGGTGAAGATGCTCTGCCACTTGCCGTTCTCACGGAAACAGGCCCCACCCAGGCCAGCCATCAGCATGACGCCGTCGGCGACATAGAGGTTGCCACTGCAGACGCTGATCTCTGGCGGCAGCTCGTGGTTCTGGAACTCAACACGGCCGTCCTTGATCGTCCAAAAGCCGTTCTCGCTGGTCGCCCAGGCACGGTCTTCGAACCAGACCATGTCTCGCCAGCCGAGATAGACGCCTCCGTCGTGGATCTTCTTCCACTTGTCGCCGCGTCCCATGAAAGTCAGGCCCTCATAGCCTGAGATGTAGACCATGCCGTCGGCACCGCAGCAGACAGTCTTCAACCACGCATTGGTCGGCAACGAAATTTGACGCCAACTCTTGCCATCAAAATGCCAAACATCTCCCTTTCCACCAGCGGCATAAATGTCGTCCTCAGCAAACATATCGAAGTCGTCGAATCCCTCCCGGCCACTCTCTGGATGGTCCAACGGAAAACCATCCACTAGAGCCATATGGCTCCGATAGGCATCGCGGCCAAGGCGTTCGGCGAAGCCTCGGTAGCCACCAGCCAAGAACGCCTTGCCATTGAACGTCTTGATTCGGCTGACATCGGCATGCATTGGGGAGTCAGGATTCGTTCTGCCATTGAGAGGCTTTTCAAACGCAACGTCGCCTGAACCATTCACGTAGATCCGGCCCTCGTGGCTCTCGTAAAGAATGCTCTGGGTCTTCGGAACGGTCATAGAGCCCAGCTTCAGCGGCCCCCAGCCTTCAAAGTTCGTGTAGCTCAAACGGTCGCCCGGAGGAGAGTCGCGAAACACGGTAACCAACCGCTTCTCGCGAAGCGATCGATCCCAATTGTTTCGTTCCTCCTCCTCAACCTCTTCGTCGGTGTACACGCGGTCCAGAGCAAACGCAAAGGCGTTCCTGTCACGGATCGCGCAATCAACAACGTAGTACTTTTCGAACGCTTCGGTGTACTCCTGCACATTGAGCAGCATGTCAAATTACCTCGCTTGGTTTTTGCCAGACCCCGTACCAGTGCCCGGGCTCTTTCTGGAACCACCGGAACCCGAATCCGCATTTAGTTCCTTATCGACACATCCCTTGTAATGCTTATCGAGCTGAGCTTCGAGGCACTTGCGATCGCAGTGACCGGCACCCGCACTCTCAATCGCGTCCAATCCATGCTTCTTGGCGTCTGTGTAGGACATGGTGTCTTTTTTGGCCCTCGTCCTGTACCGATCGATTGAAGCCTTCAGGTTCGCATGCGCCATGCCGTGCGATCCATGTCCTGCGTGATTGTTGGTCCCCTCAAGGCAAACCGTCGGTGCGGACTCATAGTCGTAACCATCGCAGTTGGCGCCCGACACCATCGCGTCCGGTAACACGTGGTGGCCCGTCTGCCCTGGACAGCAACCATTGCCATGGCGAGCCTGAGCCGTGGCTTTCGTCGGACTGCCTTTCGTGTTCTTGTAGGGCACGAGCATGCATTTCCTGGCCCGCACGCAAGGATCCAGCTGAGCCATCAGGCTCATGGCGTTGGCATGCGCCTTGTGCGGGTTGTCCTTGAAGTCCTGCAGGATCGCCTTGGACTTGTCCTTGATGTCCTTGATATCCATGATCGCTTGCAAGGCGGCCTGACCTTTGGTTCCGGCCATCGCCGCAAGCTCCACCGCGGTGCTGACAAGATCAGCTGCGGTCCAGGCTCCCATGACCACAGGAACGATGCCGGTTTCCACCCCAACAGCCCCAACCGCGCCCTTGGCCACGGTGCGAGCGGTGAACCATGCGGCCTTCTTGGCCGCAGCCTCTCCCGCTTTCTCGATGGCGACGTCCTTGAGTTCCCCGAAAGCCTTGCCCATCAGGCTCAGCTTGGAGTTCTCGATGTTGTCCATCATCGACTGCAACTGCTGTTGCAACTCGGCAGGACTTTCGTGCTGGGGCGAAATCCACAAGCCCGTGCAGTGATCCTCCATCCAGGCGTTGCCGTCGGTCGCCGTCTTGCCAGCCTTGTCTCGCTTGTAGAGGGCGGACGCCTTCCCGGCATCGTCCAGCGCTTCCGCCGCCTTGCCCAGCGCGCCGCTCAGCCCCTTCTTCCGCCGGCGCGGCTTGCCCTTCTTCTCATCCTCTTCGCTCTGAGGCTTCTGAGGCTTGCACTTCTTGTTGATGTCAGACAGCTCGTCCTTGCATTTGGCGCGCACGGCCGGGTCATCGATGTAGTACGTGGGCGGTGTATCCCCCGGCTTGGAGCCGTGGTTATGCGTCGTCAGGTCCTGATGCCGCGCCACCCCTTTGCCTTCAAAAGCGACGTCGAAGGACCAGGACTGGAAGTACGCCTTTCCCTTGATCACGGACGTCTTGACGCCCTTGTTGAAGGCCTGCGTCGCGCCTTCATTGCCGGTGCTCGTTGCGAAGTACGAATGGTCTTCCAACGCGACCTCTGTCCCGCAGACCTTGACGGTGGCGGTGCCGTTGGTGATGTCACGTGCGAAGACCGTGTTGGGGTACGGAATCAGGACCGGCCCGGCGCCTGGCGCGGGCGGACTCCAGCAGGGATCGGGAAACGCGGCAGTCGCCTTGCCGTCGGCAGCCTTCGAGGCCACCTCTCGACCATTGGCGTACACGTGAGTTTGCATGACGGCGTTGCCTCAGCTTCGTGAACGAAAGAATTGAATGTGAGATCGAACCACGACCGCTTACCCCTGGCGAGCCCGAAGCACCAGCGCGCTTCGCTCACCACTGTCATTGCCCACGTGCAGCAGCGCCTTGCGGCCAGGCGCACGCGTGGCCGGCTGCAGCAGGGCGCGGCTCAGCCACGCCATGGCCAGCACCGGAGCCGCCGCGCCGGTCTCGCCGACACCACGCGCGATGGGATAGTGGTCGAACTCCGCCACCCGTCGTTCCATGGCTCGCCCGAGCGCCAAAGCCACTTCGCGAAACTGGCGCGCTTCTCCACTGACACCGCTGACGTGGAAATCGAGATCGGCCACCTCGCATCCGGCGCTGGCAGCCGCCTGACGAATCGCCTGAACGAGCCCGGTACCGCGCACCGGCGCCAATGCGCCCTGATCCGTCCATGCGTCTGTCGGAGTTCCCTGACCAAGTCCATCGATCCAGACGCCCGTGCGGTCAGCCGGTCCATCAAGGCTCAACAGCAGAGCCGCCGCGCCTTCCCCGGGAGTCAGACCATCGCTCTGATTCGGCAGCTTCAGGCGCGACTGCGCATGTAGACGTGAGATCGCGGCCGACGTGAGCAAGCTGTCGATGCCAATCACCACGACGTAGGGGCAGCGCGCGAACTGTCCCCGCCCCTCCAGCAGTTCGGCGGCCACGAGCAATGCGTCCGCGATGCCGGCCTTCCCCAGACTCAGCACGCACGAAGCGGGATGCAGTCCCATTCCAGCTGATTGCATTCCGGTCAGGCACCCATGCGCCTCAGCGACCGTCATGCCGCTGCACTTCGGACTCGCACTCAGCAGCAGCACGGGCAGGTGTTGACGTGGCACCTCCGAAGCCAATCCGGACGTTGCTTCGTACCAGACCTGCATGGCCATGGCCGCGTGACGCGACGTGCCTTGCACCGCGACGCCGTGGATGGTGGCACCATGAACGACCTGACCGTCGCAACGGAAAGCAGTCTCCTGCAGATGGTTCATGTGCGCGTCGATGGCCGCGATGGCGGCAGCGCTGTGGTGTCCCAGCGCACAGCACATCGCAGGCGACTGGATGTACATCGGGCGCCAGCTCGATGAGGGGGCGCTTGTTCGGCTCATGGCAGCACCACGGAAAGTTCTGTCTCGTCGCAGCCCTTGCAGCCACTCCGGATGCCAGAAAAACCAGGTGCCCACAGTTCCGGGTCAACGCCTCCCACCGCACAGGCCTCGAACTCCTGAAGGCTGCGTCGAATCGGCACACTCGCCCGCCATACGGCACTGAAGCGCAGCTCTTCTGTTTCGAAAAACAGCGTGTCCAAGTGAGCCTTGGGAGCTTCTTGCGAGGTGTCTGAACGGAGCACGCCGACCTTCGGCTTGAAATTGGGCAGTTCGAATCTCATGTCGGGTCGCCCGGGAAGCAGATTGAGCAAGCGAACTGTTTCTCCGCCTTGGGGATACGGCATCTGCTGATCCTCCGGCGCGCACTGGTGGAACTGTTCATCGAAGTCGTGCGGCAGCAGCGGGAAGACATCGCGCTGCCACACCTCGTCGTAGGTGCCCGCCAGGCTGCGTCGCGGCAACCAGTTCCTCGCGACTGCGCTTAGTGCCGCCGGCGGAATCACGTCGCCCGGCTGCTGCACGGGGTGCTGAACATGCTCCAGTTGATGGGCGGCTTGCAGATGCATCTGGCCCAGCGTCCGAGCACCCGCGAAACCGAGTCCCGATGGATTGTGTTCGTTCGTTTCGCAGAGTCTTTCCCCACCCTCCTGGTACCAACGGGTGCCGCCGAATGCGAGACCATGATGGAGAGGCGTCCGAACGAACTCGCTACTGGAGCCGAGACGGAATGTCCGCCCGCCGTCCGTGCTTTGCCATTGACGAGGACCAAGGACGCGCAGCAGCTTGCGTAGCGGCCCGAGCTCGAAACCGGCATCCAACTCGCGCGTTGGCCGGCCATCGGGGCTATGAGCGCAAGCATCGAAGATCACGTCACAACGTGCCTTGAAGCGGGCCATGTCTGCGCCGCAACGCAGTGGGCTCTCGCCCGGCGCTCCGTAGTACTCATCTGTCATGACCAGAGGCTGAGGAGGCAGCGGACGAGGCCGCTGCCCCGATTCCGGAATGCTCCACGTCGCCTTTGTGACGATCACCAGGTGCTCGCGCCCGGTCATGTCCAGCGCCACAGCGATGTCGGTGGCCAAATGCTTGGAGCCAATGTGCAACTGCATGGATCGCGTCAGTTCACATGCACCGACCCACCCACGATGCGCTGTGTCGCGCTCGCATGGCTGGTGATGTAGGTCCCACGCAGTTGGATGCGCCCGTCAGCGGTCAACACGATGCACGCCTCGCCGCAGCGCAGTTCGAGTTCTTCCGCGGCCTCGATCACCTCCCGGTGCCCATCGACCGTGACGATCAGCCCTTCCGGCTCTTCCTGCGAATCCCGCCGCTGCTCCGCCGCCTCTCCCTGCGTCCCTGCGCCATTCCACAGCAGCCCCAGCACGATCGCCGAGCCGCCCGCGAGCACGCTGAGCGCCACGCCCTGCCCTTCCTGCGCCGCCGTCAGCGGCACCAGACTGTGCACCACGCCCACCACACCCAGCCCCGGCACCTGCGCCGCGCCTGCCGCACCCATCGCGGGCGCCGTCTGCAGCGTGCCGATGACCACCTGTCCCGGCGCCGGCATCGCCGCCGCTTGCGACCCCTGGCTCAGCAGCACATGGAACGGCGACGCTTCCTGCGAAGCCTCGGCACCTTGCGCCGCCACGTCGACTCGTTCCACCTCAGTTCTCCAGGATCTTCTTGCCCTTGACGGTCACCTCGCCGTCGGCCTTGAAGGTCTGCTCGCCGGTGGTGCCCACGCTCAGCGTGTGGCCGTTGAGGATGATCGTGCCATCGGACTTCATCGTCAGGCTCGCCTTGCCCACCGTCAGATGGATCTCGTCCTTGGCCGTGACCGAGTAGGTCGCCCCGCTGCTGATCGAGTAGTCCTTGCCCACCGTCGTGGTCTTGTGCAAACCGATCTGCGCCGTCTGGAACGCGCCCACCGTCGTGTTCATCATCGCGCCTACCGAGGTCTGATACCCCAGCCCGATCGTCAGCGCCTTCGCCAGGCCGATCGTTTCGGCCTTGGCCATCGTGATGGTCTCTGTCTTGTTCCCGCCGATCGTCACCGACCGGTTCGACCCGATGCTGATCGTCTCGTTGACGCCCACGTCCTCGGTGCGGTTCATCCCGATCGAGATCGTCTCGTCCAGGTCCACGCGCTCCTTGCGGTTCTGATGGATCGTGATCGTCTCGTCCAGATCGACGGTCTCGGTGCGATTGCCCTTGACCAGCGTCGTCTCATGCCGGTCGATCGTCTTGGTCCGATCCCGCCCGACCCAATGCGTCTCGTCGTTCTCGACCTCGATGTCCTGGTTCTTCTCCGCGTGGATCCACAGCTGCTCCGCGCCCTGCTTGTCCTCGAAGCGGATCGCGTTGGCGTTGCCGTAGCTGCCCCCCTTCGTCGAGCGCGTCAGGAAGCCGCTTTGCGTCGCGTTGGCCGGCAGGTCCCAGGGCGGCAGGTTCTCGCCGTTGTAGGTGCGTCCGATGATGATCGGCGCGTCCGGGTCCCCTTCGATGAACCCCACGATCACTTCCTGCCCGATGCGCGGAATGTGGATCCCGCCGAAGTTCGACCCCGCCCACGGATGCGCCACGCTCACCCAGCACGAGCTGCGCTCGTCGCGCTTGCCGCGCCGGTCCCAGTGGAATTGCACCTTCACCCGGCCGTACTTGTCCGTGTGGATCTCCTCCCCCGCCGGACCCGTCACGATCGCCGTCTGCGGCCCCGGCACCAGCGGCTTGGGCGTGCGCCGCGCCGGCCGGTACTGCTGCGCCGACGGTATGCAGCTGAAACTGCACCGCAGCCCCGCCTCCCCCGACCCCGATTCATTGCCCGCCTGCTGCAGGCTCAGCACCGTGCCGGTCACCAGATATTCATCGTTCTCGATGTCCCGCGGATGCCGCGTCATCGACAGCAGATGCCCCGTGTGCACCCCCTGCGCATTCGTCGTGCCGTCGTACACCTCGAACGCGGTCTGCAGCTCGTCGAGCCGATCCTCCACGTACTGCGCCCCATCCCCGTTCTGGATGTAGCCGCCCGGGTAGTCGAACACCTCCCCATCGGACAGGTCGTAGTCGCGCTCCTGGCTCCGCGAGGCCTCCAGCGACGCCGACGGCCGCTGGAAGTCGTAGTCCGTGATCACCACCTTGCCGGGCTTGACGCACTGCACGCCGTTCCAGCTCTGGATGTACTCCAGCTGCGGCGCCGCCTGCGCCCCCGAGCCGTAGAACGGCAGCGACTCGCACCCCGGCACCGCGTCGTGCCCGCTGGCCGAGTCGCACAGGATCACCTTGTGACCGTTCTCCTCGTGCTCCACGTACCAGTAGATGCCCTCGTTCTCCAGCAGCCGCGCCACGAAGTTGAAGTCCGTCTCCCGGTACTGCACGCAGTAGTTCCAGGTCCGGTACGGGCGCAGCAGCTTGAACTCGTAGCGCGCCACCGGGTGGTCCTCGAACACCTGCTTGACGATGTCGGGCACCGTCATCTCCTGGAAGATCCGGCAGTCCGACGTGCGCGTGAGCAGCCACAGCCACGGCCGGATCTGCATCTCGTAGACGCAGTGCTTGCCCTCGAAGCCACGCTGCGCGAAACGCGTCACGTAGCCGCTGATGTAGCGCGGCGCCTCGTCGCGCAGCGCCACCGTCAGCGTCGCCGACTTGCCCAGCAGGTCATAGGCCGACAGGTCGTGCTGCTCGCTCAGCAGCGTCAGCATGGTGTCGCCCGCTTCGCTCAGGCCCTCTCGCGACACGCACGAATGCACTCGCAGGGTTTCTTCGGGCAAGGCGGTCTTGAGACGGAACGGTGAGGCCATGGCTCGCAGGTACTGGGACGATGCCTCGCAGGCTAGGGAACACCCCTTGCCAGGGCAACTGTCGAAGGTCACTCTCGGCCGTCAGGGCGATAAACGCCCGCCACGAGGGGCAGGTCATGCCGGCCGCGCTCCTCCAATCAGCGCCTCACGCCCCGCGTTGCCCTTCTTGCAGGCGGATCGATGTCCAGACGCGTCACCGCCCTTCGCAGCTCGGTCTCGGAAAGCGTCATCCCCATCCCCTGCATGCAGATCCTGAGGCGGTTGCTCCGTTCCAGAAGCTCGGTCTTCGCCTTGACGAACGAGTTGGCGACGGACGACCCGTAAGCCAGTTCCGCCTTGGCTCGGCCCGCCGCCATCACCGCCGGATCGGGCGACATCATCGCCAGATCGATCAGATCCCTCGACATCACGCTGTCGTCCCGCCAACGGTCGGCATTGGCCATGAGCTTCGATGCAACAAGGTCCACATCCGTGAGCCGCCAAACGCCGCAGATCCGCTCCTCCGGCCGCGGCGCGTCCAGCGTGATCCGGCTCTCGAAGACGATCTCGAACTTGATCGGCCGGGCACCGCCCATGGAGACCGCGCTGCGGATTCCATACTGATCGACCCGCGGCTCGCGCTCCAGCTTCACTTCCGGAGAGAAGGCCCAGGCCAAACCGCTCTGATCGACCAGGGAACGCAGCCTCCGGTAGCCGTCCTTGTCGTCGCACATGAAGTCGATGTCGACCGATTCGCGGTATTCGCCAAAGGCCAAGGCGATCGCGGTGCCGCCACCAAACAGGCAGCGGTTCTCGCACAGGAGATCCGAGTTCAGGTGCGCCAGCACGGCAGCGATGTGCTGATGATGCGGTCGCTCAAACAAGCATCACCCCCTTGCCCAGCGTCTCCACGAGCCGCTGGATCAGCGCGCGCTCCTTGGGCAGCACTTGCGCCTGGTCCACGTGGCGCCAATTGCGCTCATAGAGTTCCAGCGCCTCCTTCGGGGTCACCGTGGCCTGCGGGTCTGAAAGATGCCAAGCGATCTCGCGGAGCTGCGGATAGGCGTCAATGCGAATCCGGCTCGGCAACCGGCGCTGCCTCAACTGCTCTCCGGCAGTTCGCTTCTCAGAGTCCTCGGCGACATCCGCCAAGTCCTGGGCGAGCCTGAGGGAATCCAGCACCTTGAGAAAGGTCGCCACGGTGATCGAAGGGTCGCCGCGCTCCAGGCGGTTGAGCGTCACGCGGGTGATCCCCGCCTCGCGAGCGACCTGCTCCGCCGTCATGTTCCTGCGGAGCCGGGCCTCACGCACCCGTTCGCTCACCTGCGCCCACAGGCGCTGGAGGTCATCGGCGAGCAAGGCTGCTTTGGCTGGCATGTATCGCGTTTTATACGAAGACCCATGCCAACGCAAGCGGCCTGCCAGCGCCGCTCAATCGAACCCGTACTCGAAATCCCCGTCCTTCACCGTCAGCGCGACCTGGGTGATCGTCTGGCCGTTGGTCAGGCGCGTCAGGTATTCCCGGCTGATGCGCGGCAGCACCGTGTTCGTCAGGATCGCGTCCACCACCCGGCCGCCGCTCTCGACCTCGTTGCAGCGGCTGATGATCAGCTTCACCACGT
>Ga0209257_1000651_pt1 | contig 55163 bp, 53 predicted proteins | sample AraplaCvi_mCL_r2_FD_184277 | JGI IMG/M metagenome (GOLD analysis project Ga0209257, IMG submission 184277) | Arabidopsis root microbial communities from North Carolina, USA - plate scrape MF_Cvi_mCL_r2 (SPAdes) (version 2) | ecosystem: Host-associated > Plants > Roots > Endosphere | place: USA...
CTCCACGTTCAATTCGGCAGGGATCAGATCGGAAAGCCGAAACTGTGCTCGCATGGCGCTGGATCTCCGTGAAAATCCAGGCCAGTTGAATCGAAAACATCATCAAGAGTGAGTCAGACCCAATATTGGACGCCGATAAGGGAGGTGCGGACGAAAACTTGGACTAACAGGAGATAGTTCATGTATTCGTACAAAGACCGCATGAGGGCTGTGCAGCTCTATATCAAGCTCGGCAAACGGGCGAATGCCACCATCCGTCAGTTGGGTTATCCGACGAAGAATGCTTTGAAGCATTGGTATCGCGAGTTCGCACGTGGCGACGACTTGTCGGCAGGTTATGTACGCACCAAACAGCGGTATTCGGATGAGCAAAAGAGAATTGCCGTTGACACTATCTGGACAACGGCCGCTGCCTGGCATGGACCATCAAGGCACTTGGCTACCCTGGCCGCGAAAAGCTTTCGGCTTGGATCGATGAATATCAACCTGGCGACAGGCGGAGAGTTCACACCGGCAACTCAAGCGGTACCATCAGATCGGAGCATCAGAAGCGAACGGCCGTGATCGATCTGTGCGCCAGGAGCGACAGCGCCCGCTCGGTAGCTCAGAAGGTAGGCGTGAGCCGGCAGACGTTGTACGACTGGAAGAACCAGAAACTTGGCCGTGAGGTCCCTGCATCCATGACACGCCGTCGCGAATTACCACCGACTGCCAGCCGAGACGAACTCGAGCGTGAACTCGAGGCACTTCGTAGTGATGTGAAGCGCCTTCAACTCGAACATGACCTGCTTACGAAGGCTAACGAACTCATAAAAAAAGATCTGGGCATCGATCTGCGGCTCCTGGGAAACCGGGAAAAGGCACTGCTGGTTGATGCCCTGCGAAACACATATGCTTTACCCGACCTTCTCACGCGGCTTGAGTTCGCTCGCAGCTCCTATTTTTATCATCGATCTCTGCTTTCTCTTGAGGACCGATACACAGATCTTCGCCAGACCATTGTAGTGCTCTTCGAAAACAACCGTAACTGCTACGGATACAGACGCATTCACGCGGCACTGGCCAGAGGCGGAGAACAGGTCTCCGAAAAGGTGGTACGCCGCTTGATGAGGGAGGAGCAGCTCGTCGTGACCACGGCTAAGCGGCGTCGATACACATCCTATCAAGGCGAATTAGATCCCGCGCCGGAAAATTTGGTCAATCGTGATTTCCACGCTGCGAAACCAAACGAGAAATGGCTGACCGATATCACCGAGTTCCAACTGCCAGCAGGTAAAGTGTATCTCTCGCCCATAATCGATTGTTTCGATGGCTTAGTGGTCAGCTGGTCTGTCAGCACTCGGCCAGACGCAGAGCTGGTGAATACGATGCTTGATGCCGCAATCGAAACAATCACCGGCAGTACCGACCGCCCTGTTGTGCACTCGGATCGGGGTGCCCATTATCGTTGGCCCGGCTGGCTGTCGCGCATGCAAAATGCTCGACTGGCCCGATCCATGTCACGCAAAGGGTGCTCGCCGGACAATTCGGCCTGCGAAGGATTTTTTGGGCGGCTGAAAAACGAGATGTACTATAACCGCACCTGGATCAATACGACCCTGCTCGACTTCATGCAGCAGCTGGATTCTTACATCCAGTGGTACAACCAGCATCGTATAAAGCTCTCACTGGGCGGGATTAGCCCAGCCGAATACCGCCGGAACCTTGGGGTTGCAGCATAAGCAGTCCAAGAATTTGTCCGCACCTCCAAGGGGTCAACATTCCGCGCCGATTGACACGCCGGGTGCCGATGCGCTTTTGCCGTTCCCGCAGTCATCCATCGAACACCATCGTCTGTTCAGAGCCCTGCTTTCATCAATGAACAGCCATCCGCAGCCGCGGTCATCCTGGCACTGTCGCACCCGACATGCTTTCGGACCTGTCATGAGGTTCGCCGCAGAGACGGCGATAGGTCGGAGCAGATCCCGGTCGCTGGCGTCACCGATGCGCCAGACCAGCCCGTCTCCTTCAAATCCAAGACTTATTCCGTGTACAGGTCGAGCCAGAAATTCTTTGAACCTTCCGCGCCGCGACAAAAGCTCATAGATCGCCTCCCGCAACGCGATCGCCGCCTCATGATCTTGCCGCCTTCGTCAGGATTTCCCTGCCAGCGTGCTCCGATCACCCGCGGGTGCTGTTCATCACCAACCTTGTTGGCAGAAAGTCAATTTAGAGGTGAGCCGGCGTCAGGAAGCCGCTCCTCCTGGGCCGCGCGCAATCGCCATGCCGCCTGGAGCTGACAGCAGGCCAAGCCGCCTACGCGCCTATGGCGGAAAGGCTGCTGAGCGACGTGAAGCCGGAGCGACCCTGCTCGCCGACAAGGCCTATCACCGATGCAATTCGTAACTTTGCAAAGCAACACAAACATTGGGCGAACATCCCCGCAAAACCAATCGAAAGCGGACATTCAATTTCAGCCGTTAGGTCTATCGTAAGCGTACTTTCGTGGAGCCCTTCTTCAACCGCATCGAGCAGATGCGTGGCCTACGCTCAGATAAACGCGAGCCCGCAAAAAAGGATTGGGATCTCAGCCGCGACTGTAGAGAGGGAAAATGATCGACTCCATAGTCTCTGTGTCTGCGGCAAGCGGCCCCGCTGTCTGACGGAACCCTCAAGATCTCAATTCACAAGCGCCGCCAGATTTCTGAAGCCAGGTGCTAGCCGACCCTAGGACCAGAGCGATGGTTTCCTGTAGCTCTTTTATCGAGAAAGGTTTTCCGATCAGCGGCTGGTCAGCGAAGTCGTGAGATAAGCCACTCTGGCCATAACCGGTGCTGAATAAGAACGGGATGCCGCGCTCGCGAAGTATTTCTGCAACGGGGAAGCTGGGATGACCAGCTAGGTTGACGTCCAATACCGCCAGATCGATCGTCGCTGTGGCAGCTAGCGCACGTGCTTCTGATAGTCGTGCTGCGGACCCCACGATCTCGCAGCCGAGATCTTCAAGCATGTCCTCGATCATGAGGGCCACGAACCCCTCGTCCTCTACAACGAGAACCTTTAATCCTGAATAGCTGCTCATGCCTTCACCGCCTCGATAGGGACCGATATACGGCAGGCGACACCAGCCCGCTCAAACGCGAGGTCAAACTCACCTGCTAAGTCTCGCTCGATACAACGCTCCATGAGGCGGCTGCCGATGCCGCGACGCGTCGGGGCGCTCACCGGCGGCCCGCCGACTTCCAGCCAATCAAGGACCAGCCTCGGTTGGGTCTCCGCCTCTCCCAGAAGGTGCCAGTTAACTGATAAAGTACCCACTTCCGATGACAACGCTCCATATTTGATAGCATTGGTGGCAAGTTCGTTGAGTGTCATCGTCAGGCTCAACGCGGTGCGTGGATTGAGAACGACCGGAGGGCCGTTCATCTTGATCCGACCCGCAGCATCACTGGCCATTGGCCCCAGTATTTCCTGAGCAAGCAAATCCAGAGGCGCATCCTTCCAGTGGTGCCTGGTCAGAAGATCGTGCCCCCGAGACAGGGCAAGCAGCCTTGCCTCGAATCTATCTACAAAGTCCTGCAAGCCGGCAGCATGCCGTGCCGTCTGCCCCGCTAGCGATTGTACGGTGGCAAGTGTGTTCTTGACCCGATGATTGAGTTCATCGATGAGGATCCTCTGCTCGTTCTCGGACTTTTTGCGCTCACTGATGTCGACAAGCATGTTTATCGCGCCGACCAGATTGCCGTCGGCGTCGTGAAGGGGTGTAGGGTAGGGAATAAAGGGAACGCGACTTCCGTCGGGCCGTTCGGCGATCGCCTCTGCGCCTCGAACTGGACGATCTTCTCTCAGCGCCACAGCCATGGGGCACTGGTCGTGAGGCAAGGGACTTCCATCCACATTGTAGAGGCGCCAGGTGACGCACCACATGTCGCCAGGTGAAGGCGTGCGGCCGGACATCTCCACGGCTGCCTTGTTGTAGAAGGTGATGTGTCCTGCCGCGTCGGTCGTATAAACGGCCGCCGGTAACGCCTCCAGCAGATCACGCATCTGTTGTGCACTTGCGCGTATCTGGTCTTCCATATGCTTGGCGGCCGTTACGTCCTGCAGGACGCGAACGCCATAACGGAAGCGGCAGGCCTCATCTCGAACCGAAGAACTATGGACGTCAAGGTAGACGGTGGTGCCATCGGGGCGGATCGCCCGTTTTCGGAGGATATAGGCGTCGAGATCGCCGCTGAGCTGACGCGCGTAGAGAGCCGCATCTTCCTCCCGATCCTCCTCCTGGGTATAGTCGAAGAATGTCATGCCCAGCAGCTCTTCACGGGAGCGTCCCAGCATCCCGCAGAGCGCATCGTTGACGCGAAGCAACTGTCCTTGCGCATCCGCCTCGGCTATGCCGATCGTAGCCGCCTCATAGGTGGCCGCCAACCGCTCCTCGCTTTCTCGACGTGCTGTCTCGGATTCGAAAAGCTCGGTCACATCAGTCGTGAAGCACCGCGTGCTGACGAACTTCCCATCTTGGAAACGGCTGTTTGAGGTAATCAGCACATGTTTGATGGAGCCGTCTTTGGCGCGCAGCCGCGCGGGGTACCGGTCAAGCTTATCGCCGCAGGACAGCTTGTGAAGGATGTCGCCAATAACAGGTGCATCGGCGTGAAACTCCGCTATGTGGCGGCCGACATATTCCTCCGACGCGTATCCCAGAAGGGCTAGTTCAGCCTTGTTCGCACGCTGAATAATACCGTCGCCACTGACGATGTGGAGGCCGATGGCGCTGTTTTCGAAAAAATCATCGAGATCGGCGCCTTTTCGACGAACTTCCTCCTCCGCTGCCTTGCGCGCGGAAATGTCCTGAAAAAAGTTTATTGCTCCCTGAACCCTGCCCTCAGAGTCTGTCAGAGCGCTGATATTTACGAGGGCGACGAAGCGCGAACCATCGGGCCTCTCGAAAATCACTTCGGCATTGCGAGTTGGGGTCCCGTTAGAAATGGCGGTTGCCATCGGGCAGGCTTCGTGTGGGAGTGCCGTGCCGTCGGGGAGGAAAAGGCGGTACGAGCCGCAGAAGCGCTCAGGTTCTTCCTCGAGAGATGGTGCGCGCCCCCAAAGTTCTGCCGCCTCCGCGTTATAGCGAACGAGCCAACCTTCATGGTCGCAAAGATAGACTGCCCCCGGCATGGCATCAAAAATGCTCGGCGCCGCCGCCACCAACGCGTCGTATTCACTCAGTTTCCTAGCGGCGATGGGAAATTCTTCGACATTCGACATCCGCGATCCTACACCTGCTACTCTTCGGGCGACCCCGCACACCCGATCTTTCGCTCAAAGCGCAGATCAGATAACCTAATGTAACGACCGAAGCGGCGGTTCGTTCCTTGAGAGCACAGCATCTCATTCTGCAAGCGATGGCATATCCCGGTAGCCAAAGGTTGGTAGCTTGCGAGGGCGTTGGTCTCCTCGCCTGATTGAACGCGGTCATAATATCACTGGGGGCGAAGGGTTCTGAACCCTTACGATGCTTCTGCGTTGTGGTAGCTTCTGCTCGAAATTCACACAACAAAGAGGCACAATGCAATCTCCAGTCGATTTCCCCGCTGAACGCCTCCAGCAAATCCTCAATAGCGCCATCGATACTGGGATCGTCACCCTCGACGGTGAAGGCCGCATCACCAGTTGGAGCAAGGGCGCGGAAAGGCTGCTCGGTTGGATGCAGGAGGAGATGCTGGGAAAGACGCTGATCGAAATCTTCCCACGTGACGAGCGCGCCTCGGAATTGCTGGCAGATGAGCTCGCCGATGCTCGCCAGAGCGGCAAGGGTGGAGGCGAAGGTTGGCGGATGCGGAAAGACGGGGGACGGATCTGGGCCGTCGGAGAGACGACGCCGCTCTTCGCCGACGGGCAAGAGTTGGTTGGGTTCGTGAAGATCCTCAGAGATCGTACAGAACAGCGGCAAATTGAGATCGCCCTTCGAGAACGCACCCGCGCTCTGGAGATCCTCAATCGTGCCGGCGCCAGCCTTGCCCGGGAGAGCGATCTGGAGAAGGTCGTTCAACTGGTGACCGACGTGGGAGTCGAGCTCACAGGTGCGCAGTTTGGCGCGTTCTTCTATAACGTGATCAGTAACGCGGGCGAGAGCTACATGCTCTACACGCTCTCAGGTGTGCCTCGGGAAGCGTTTTCGAAGTTTCCGATGCCCCGCAACACGGAAGTCTTTGCGCCCACATTCCTCGGACAGGGAATCTTGCGATCCGACGACATCACGAAAGATGGCCGCTACGGGAAAAATGCTCCGCGTCATGGTATGCCGGAAGGTCATCTCCCGGTGCGAAGTTACCTTGCAGTACCTGTGATTTCCCGAACAGGGGAGGTCATCGGCGGGCTCTTCTTTGGCCATGAGAACGCGGGCGTATTCGACGAGCAATCCGAAAAGGGTCTCGCGGGTCTTGCTGGCGAGGCGGCCGTCGCCATCGACAATGCTCGGCTGTTCGACGCTGCTCAGCGCGAGTTGCTGGAGCGCCGGCGTGCCGAGGAGGCTCTAAGGGAGCTCAACGCCAATCTCGAAGATCTTGTCAGGCAAAAAACGGATGAGCTTAGCCGCAACGCCGACGCTCTTCGGCAAGCACAGAAGATGGAGGCGGTTGGCCAGTTGACGGGCGGCGTCGCCCATGACTTCAACAACCTCTTACAGATCATCGTCGGTAACCTCGACACACTGATGCGCAATTTGCCGCCTGAAGCCGGCCGACTGCGTCGAGCGGCCTCGCAGGCGATGAATGGTGCGCGCCGCGCGGCGGCACTGACTCAGAGGCTTTTGGCTTTTGCCCGCCGTCAGGCGCTTGACCCGAAGCCTATCGATGCGAATGCTCTGATCCGGGGAATGTCGGAGCTGCTACATCGCACTCTTGGCGAAATCTATCAGATCGAAGTGGTGCTAGCCGGAGGCCTCTGGAGGACAGAAGCCGATCCGAACGAGCTCGAAAGCGCCTTGCTTAACCTCGCGATCAACGCCCGCGATGCGATGCCTGAAGGTGGAAAACTTACCGTCGAGACGTTCAATGCTCACCTCGATGAAGCTTATGCCGCCATGCATGCGGAGGTCCTTCCCGGCCAGTATGCCGCAATCAGCGTTTCCGACACTGGGACGGGCATGGACGCTGAAACGTTGTCACGCGTCTTTGAGCCATTCTTCACAACCAAGGATCAGGGCAAAGGCACCGGCCTGGGACTCAGCCAAGTCTACGGATTTGTCAAACAGTCAAAGGGTCACGTGAAGATCTACTCGGAGGTCGGAGAAGGCACTACCGTCAAAATTTATCTCCCAAGGTTAGTTGCCGAAGGCGCCGAAGAAGAGGCGACCCAGACCTCCCCGATACCGAAGGCGGCGGTTGGGGAATTCATCCTTGTCGTCGAGGATGATCCGGATGTGCGGGCATACTCAGTGGAGTCACTGACAGAGTTGGGCTACCAGGTCCTGGAAGCCAAGGATGGCCCGACTGCCCTCCAGTTGCTGGCCGCCCAGGGTCCGGTCAATCTGATTTTCACCGACGTCGTCCTTCCCGGGGGTATGAGTGGTGCGGACGTCGTGGCTAGGGCCCGTGAACTTTATCCTACCGTGAAAGCTCTCTTCACCACCGGATACTCCCGCAATGCGATCGTTCATCACGGTCGGCTCGACAAAGGTGTCCATCTGTTGCCCAAGCCGTTCTCGTTTGAAGACCTGGCGGTACGGGTAAGGGATGTTCTCGACTTGTAGGACGCGGCATCGCGATTCATGAGCCGCCTCCGGTCCGCCGACGTCCGGCATCTGCGTAACTGTTGTTGCAGCGAGCCTACCGTGAGATCGGCAGTCAACCACGTTCCCTAATCGATGCTCTAACGAAGGAAACCTCAGCACCTGCATCAGAAGCTGCGCGCGTATTGCTAGTTCTAAAGCCGTTCGATTAGCGTTGCTCGGATGACGATCTCGTCCAGCTCAAGCGCCGCTTCCAATCCTTGCCGAAAGCGACGCCACCACTCGCGCTCGATTTCATCGACCATGACTTCGACAATGATTACCTGGTCCGCTTCGGTTTCTTCGCCATCTTTCCAGAGGCCTTCGGCGGGCGCGTTCGCGTGAAACGTGACGCCCCCGAATTTCTGCGTAAGCTGCTTGCGGATGTCCCAATAAGCTGTTTCCGTGTTTCCGATAACCGGAAGCAAGATTTCGACGAGCGTAGTCACGGCCGCCCCTCAGCGAACGGCGCCGAACAAAAACCCAGCCAGCATGGCCAAGGCAACTGCTCTTACAGGCTGGACCTTGATGCGGTCACGAGCATATCTTCGCTCCCGGCACGCAAAATGCGAACCGACGCTGATCGAATTTCAGCGACACTTTCGCTCACCCTGTTCACCTCGGCGCGGAGGGCCGCCAGTTCTTCGTCCGGTGCCGCACTCGCTGCGCTATCAGCGTGCTCTCGGATGCTCGCCAGCGCGATGTCGACAAAAGGAGCCTCGGTTGCTGCCTCCTGATCGGCCGATGGGGGTACTGCGGCCCCTATCGGAATTGCTGTTACCGTGGAGGAGACCGGATCAGACGCTGGAAAGGTCGCTTCGAGGCCGGCTTCTAGTGCATCAGAATTTTGTGCCTGTTGGCCAGCACGCTCTTGCTCGAGTGCAATGACGGCTGGGGATTTTGACGTAACCATTTGATCCTCCTTGCTCCATGGCGTGGCAACCGGTTCGCGTTGCTCGCCGGAGAACACGCTGGAGGCGCCGTAGTTCCGGAAACATACCGATAGCTTGCGGCCTCCAGCGCATTTGTCTTCGCTCTACCCTGAGTTTCTTCATGCCCGGCCTCTTGCTAATGGTTCTGGATGTGTTAAACGTTTAACGGTAAAACGTTTAACAGTGAGGCTACGATATCCCGCAAACGTGCAACGCTCAAGGAAGTCGCCGAACGCGCAGGCGTGTCGATCGCCACCGTGTCGAACGTCTTCAGCGGCCGTAAGCCGGTGAACGACGACCTGCGCGAAAAGGTCGAGCAGGCGGCAAAGGACCTTTCCTTCCAGATCGACCGAGCCGCCTCGCAGCTGAAATCCGGCAAGGCCCGGGTCGTCGGCGTCCTGGTTCCGGATCTCGACGACACGTTCTTCACCTCGCTCATCTCGCGCATCGAGGTGATGGCGCTAAAGGACGGGTACGACGTCATCGTTGCAAGTTCGCGAGACGACAAGCAGCTCGAAGAGTCGCGCCTGCAGACGCTGCTCGGTTGGCGGCCCTCGGGCATCATCGCCGTGCCCTGCTCCGACACGGTGCCTGCAGCCCTTGCCCACGAAGTCGGGCACCTGCCTACCGTCCTCGTCGACCGCGTTATTCCACAATCGGCGGCCGCCGATACGGTGACGATCGACAATTTCGAGGCGGGGGAAATCGCCGGGCGTTATCTGGTTGAAATGGGCCATTCGGACATCGTGCTGGCAGCCTCACATCTCGATATCGCGCCGATCCGCGAGCGTGTCCGCGGCGCGACCTCGGTCGTGCAGAAGATGATCGACCGCGAGCCGGTGGCGATCGCGCTCGGCTCCAATGCCGAACGGGGCGCCGAGATCTTCGCGCACTGGCTGGAACGCCATCCGCTGCCCTCCGCGGTCTTTGCCCTGACCAACGTCACCACGCTTGCCGTGCTCACCGCCCTTGCAAGGCAGCGGATCGACATCCCGGACCAGGTCTCGATCATCGGCTTCGACGATTACACCTGGATGAGCGCCCGCAAGACGGCGCTGACCGCGATCCGGCAGCCGGTCGACGAGATCGCTCACCTTGCCTGGGAGAGGCTCCAGAAAAGGATGATGGGCGACGTCTCGGCGCCGGCGCCGAGCATTCTCAACACCAGTCTCCAGGTGCGGGATTCCACCCGCCGCCTGGTGCCGTCGCCCGTGGAGGAACTTCGCAAGGGCGCGGAGGAACAGGTGGCCGACACGCCGGACAAGGCCAAGGAGCGCCCGAACAGCATCCACTAGGCGTCGGTAAAGAACGCCAGCCAAAAGACCAAGCTCGCATGGGAGGAGCATTTTGCGTTTGAACAAGATCACCGAGGTTGTGCCATTCCTCGCGCCGGTGCAGATACTGATCCTCAGTGTCATCATCATACCGTCGTTCTATGTCGTATGGCTCAGCCTGCATGCCTCCAGCTTCGGGCAGTCCGCGACCTTCGTCGGCCTTCAGAACTACATCAAGGTGCTGACCGATCCGGCCTTCCTGCTGGCGCTCGGCAACACCGTCCTCATCGTCATCTTCGCCGTCCATCTGGAACTGGCGCTCGGGCTCGGAATGGCGCTGCTGTTTGCAAGCGGTCTGCCGTGCCGGCGTTTTCTCCTCGTCGCGGTCCTGGCGCCCTATGCCGTCAGTGAAGTCATAGCTGTCGCCATGTGGCGTTTCCTGTTCGATCCGGATGTCGGCCCGGTGACGGCGATGCTGACATGGCTCGGCCTGCCCATGCTCGACTGGTCCTTTGAGCCGTCGCATGCGCTGATCATGATCGGCCTCCTCACCATTTGGCTGCACCTGCCCTTCACCTTCATCATTCTTTATGCGGCGCGCCTGGCGATCCCGAAGGATCTCTATGAGGCAGCCCGCATCGACGGCGCGACCCCTTTCGCCGCCTTCCGCCGCGTGACTATGCCGCTGCTCGGGCCGGCGATCGTGGTGGCGCTGCTCTTCCGCTACATCTTCGCCTTCCGCATCTTCTCGGAAGTCTGGCTGATGACCCAGGGCGGCCCGGCCCGTTCGACGGAAGTGGTCGCGGTCTATCTCTATCAGGAGGCGTTCAGCTTCAACGCCTTCGGCACGGCTGCAGCGACCGCCTGGATCATGGTGCTCGCGTCGCTGCTTCTGGCGACCGGTTATGTCTTCCTTCTTCGCAAGCAGGTGGCCGGCAATGCGCACTGACAAGCTCGCCATCGGCCTTGGAAAAACAGTCGCGGTCGCGGTCATCCTCGCCTGGTCGCTGTTTCCGATCGCCTTCATCGTTTTGTCGTCGTTCAAGCCCGGCCAGGATATTTTCGCGGTTCCGCCGAAATTCGTCTTCTCGCCGACGGTCCAGCACTATGTCGAGCTGTGGAACGGCTGGGGCGTGTTCTTCTCCGGGCTTTTGAACAGCACGATCGTCACCGCCGGGGCGACCATCATCGCGATTACCACCAGCACGGCGGCGGGCTACGTCTATTCGCGCTACAGCAGCCGGATGCTGGACGCGAGCGTGATGTTCCTGATCATCGTGCGCCTCATTCCGCCGATCGTTGTGACGCTGCCGCTGTTTCCGATCATCAACGCGATCGGCCTCAACGACACGCATGTCGTGCTGATGGTGCTTTACGCGACCTTCTTCGTGTCGCTCGGCACGGTGCTGATGCGCACCTTCATCGACCAGATCCCGCGCGAACTGGACGAGGCTGCACAGATCGACGGCGCCGGGCGGCTCACCATCCTCAGGCGCGTCATCGTGCCCCTCGCGGCTCCCGGCATCCTTGCGGTCGCGGTCTTCGTCGTGGTCTTTGCCTGGAACGAGTTCCTGTTCGCCTTCATCTTCACCGCGACCAGGGCCAAGACCGCGCCGCTGGTGATCTCCGAGATGATCGGATCGATCGACGGCGTCGATTGGGGCGTTCTGTTTGCGGCGTCTACCGTCCAGCTAATTCCGGTTCTGCTCTTCGTCATCTTCATGAACCGCTATCTCGTGGCCGGCCTGACCGCCGGCGCGACCAAGGGTTAGTCACCAAGAGTATTCAACTGTCTGCAAGGGAGGGAAATCATGTCAGACAAATCGCTTACCAACATCACACGGCGCGGCTTCTTGGGAACCGCGATGGGAGGAGCGGCGATGCTCGCCGCCGGGCCATCGTTTGCCGCGGGCAAGACCGTCAATGTGCTGAGCCACAAGGTGCACCAGACGGTGCTCGGCACCGGCGACGGTGATCTGCTCAAGGACTGGCGCGCCGCCAACGATGCCGACGTCGTCTGGACGACATTCGATTCCAATCCGCTGCAGGACCGCCTGTTCCGCGAGGCGAGCCTCAGCACCACCGATTTCAACGTCGGTTACATCGTCGACAACCGGCCGACCAGGCAGATCGCCGCCATGTTCGAGCCGCTCGACGCCTATCTCAAGAAGGATGCAATCGAGGACTTCGGCGATATCGCGCCGGGCCTCGTCCAGGGCATGACCGTCGACGGCAAGCTGATCGGCATTCCGGTCCGCCATGCCACCCAGGGCCTGTTCTACAACGAGGCGCTCCTGGAAGAACAAGGCATCACCGCCCCGCCGACCACGCTCGAAGAACTGGTGGAACAGGCGCAGAAGCTCACCTTCACCTCCAAGGCCGGCACGCCGGTCGCGGGGATGGTGCTGGCGAGCGACCTCGCCGTCTTCCCGGTGATGTTCGCCCGCGCCTTCGGCGGCGATTTCATCAACGCCAAGTTCGAACTGCTGCCGAACCCGGAGGCGATGGAAAAGGGCCTGACCGTCCTGCGCAAGATGTTCGAGGGCGGCGCACTGCCGCGCAGCTATGCGACCACCAAGAACGACGATCAGGTGACCTGGCTGCAGCAGGGCCGCGCCGCCTTCACCGTCCTGCCGTTTGCCCGGTTCGCGCAGCTCAACAACAAGGAACAGAGCAAATTCCCCGGCAAGATCAAGGCGATCGAATTCCCGATCTCGGCGGGCCTCAAGGGCAAGATGCCGATGTCGTCGATCGTCGAAGCCTGGGGCATGGTGATCCCGGCCAATTCCAAGGACAAGGACCTGTCCTGGAAATTCATCAAGGAAGTCTCCAGCAAGCGCGCCACGCTCGGCATGGCCAAGAACGGCAACGGTCCGGTGCGCGTCTCGACCTATGCGGACCAGTCCTTCGCGGCGAGCAACCCGGTCGCGGCCGTCGAGGCGGCGGTACTGAAGAACGCCCGCGGCGCCTTCCCGCCCTTCCCCGAAGCGGCCCGCGCCCAGTCGATCTTCCTCGAAGAGGTGCAGCTTGCCGTTCTCGGCCGCAAGGAGGTCAAGGAAGCCGTTGCCTCGATTTCCACCCGCGTGAAGCCCCTGCTTCAGGCCTGAAATTCGTGAAGACCGTCCGGGCGCCAGCCGCCCGGACGTCGGATATCGCCCAAACCGGCATGACTGTTTTTGGACCCTGACGGTCCGTCCACGAAAGAGACAAGAACAATGTTGAACACCACCACCCGATCGATCCAGGAACCCGCCCGGGCAACCCCCGTCACGGCGGAATATGACGTGCTCGTTATCGGCGGCGGACCGGCCGGCCTGACATCGGCGCTCGCCGCGGCGGAAGACGGGCTGCGGGTAGGCCTTATCGAAAGCCGCAGCTTCGTCGGCGGTAACATGACGATCGGCCTCCCGGTCCTCGGCTTCCTCGGCCAGAAGGGCAACCAGATCATCGAGGGGCTGCCGCAGAAGTTCATCGACCGGCTCAAGGCCCGCGACGGCGCCAGCGAACACCGGCCCTGCCCGCTGCATATGGGCATCACGCTCGTCGAGCCGGAAGCGGTGAAGACCGTGGCGCTCGAAATGCTGACCGAAGCGGGCGTCGACGTGCTGTTCTACACCTTCTGCGCCGGCGTCGTGATGGATGGCGACATGATCCGCGGCGTCATCACCGAGAGCAAGACCGGCCGCGGCGCCATTCTCGGCAAGGTCGTTATCGACTGCACCGGTGATGCGGATGTCGCCTACCGCGCCGGCGTCCCTTGCGAAAAGGGCAACGAACATGGCGGCATGCAGCCGCCGACCCTGATGTTCTGCATTGCCGGCGTAGATACCGACAGGCTGCGCCTCAGCATCGCCAACCAGCCGCCGCAGGCCCGCACCTACCTGACCGACTTCATCCCGGCGGAATATTTCGGCCAGAACCGCCAGTTCATCATCGTCGGCCTTCGCGAGCTGATCGCCAAGGCGCAGGACGAGATGGGGCTGAAGATCGCCAACGAGCGCACCATCATCATCACCGGCCTGAAGGCCGGCGAGGTCTGGATCAACATGACCCGCGTCAAGGGCGTCGACGGCACCGATGCCGCGAGCCTGACCATGGGCGAGATCGAAGCCCGCGGCCAGATCGACGACATCGTCACCTACCTGATCAACTACGTCCCGGGCTTCGAAAAGGCCTATTTCACCAAGACGGCGCCTTTCCTCGGCATCCGCGAGACGCGCCGCATCGTCGGCGAATATGTGATGAACCAGGAAGACGTGCTCGGCTGCCGCCATTTCGACGACTCGATTGCGGTGGCGAGTTATCCGATCGACATCCACCGCCCTTCCGACGACGGCTGCACCCTGATCTGGTGCGGCGATTGTTACGACATTCCCTATCGCTCGCTGATCCCGACCAAGGTCAGCAACCTGATCGTTGCCGGCCGGGCGATCTCCACCACCCATGAGGCGATGGGCGCGATCCGCGTCATGGCGACCTGCATGGCGATGGGCGAGGCGGCGGGACGCGCGGCGAAGATCTCGGTGCGCAGCAACCGCGCGCCGGCCGATATCGACGTCAAGGAGCTTCGCCGCCAGCTGATTGCCAAGGGCGCCTATCTGCGCGTCAAGGACAGCACCGAGCGCGCAAGGGAACTGGAAGACGCCTGATCGCGGGCTGCCGGCCCGGCGATGTAGGCCGTAGGGCCGGCATGGTTCGGAACCGTTTGTTTTGCCCATAGGCGGACCGTGGGCGGCGGGCGCGGCGTGAAGGCCTGTCGGCCCGGTGCCGCGCCCCGAAGATTTCAAGAAAGTGAGGAAGCATGGCAAGTTTGCGTCTGGCCGGGCTCAAGAAGAGTTTTGGCGCGGTCGACATCATCAAGGGCGTCGACCTCGATGTCAGGGATGGCGAATTCGTGGTGTTTGTCGGGCCTTCCGGCTGCGGCAAGTCCACGCTGCTGCGCATGATCGCGGGTCTCGAAGACATATCGGGCGGCGAACTCCATATCGGCGACCGGCTCTGCAACGAGGTCCAGCCCCGCGAGCGCGGGATCGCCATGGTGTTCCAGTCCTATGCGCTTTATCCGCATATGACCGTCTATGAGAACATGGGCTTCGGCCTTTCCCTCAACAAGACACCGAAACCCGAGCTCGACGCGCGGGTGCGCGAGGCGGCCCGCATCCTGAAGATGGAACACCTGCTCGACCGAAAGCCGAGCCAGCTTTCCGGCGGCCAGCGCCAGCGCGTCGCGATCGGCCGAGCGATCGTGCGCAAGCCCGGCGTCTTCCTGTTCGACGAGCCGCTCTCGAACCTCGATGCCGCCCTTCGCGTCGACATGCGCATGGAGCTCGCCAAGCTGCATCGCGATCTGGGGGCAACGATGATCTACGTCACCCACGACCAGATCGAGGCGATGACGCTTGCCGACAAGATCGTCGTTCTCGATGGCGGCCTGGTCCAGCAGGTCGGCTCGCCGATGGAACTCTACAAGAACCCGGCGAACAAGTTCGTCGCAGGTTTCATCGGCGCGCCGAAGATGAATTTCCTGCCGGTGAACGTGCAGTCCGTCTCCGGCGATACCGCAACGGTCGCCTCCGGTTCGATGTCTCCGATCCCGGTCCGTGGAAAGGGCTTTGCGATCGGTGATCAGGCATGGCTCGGCATCAGGCCGCAATTCCTGAAACCGGGACAGCCGGCGGCCGGCGAAGGAGGGATTCGCGGGCGCATTGCTCTGGTCGAGCGTCTGGGAACCGAGACGATCATCGCGGTCGACACTGCCGAAAACGAGAGAGTGGTCGCCGCGATCCCGGTCGATGTGGAACTGGCGTTCGGCGATGCGGCCGAGTTCCAGTTCAACCCTGCCGCGGCCCATCTCTTTCGCTGATCGAGGGGTGGCCGAACCGATTCCGGCAGTCGGCTCCAACCCTGACTCCATATTGATCGTTATATTATCGAAGCAAGGAATGACATGAGACAGAATCTTTCTGGAAAGGTTGCCGCGGTCACCGGTGCTGCCTCGGGCATCGGCCTCGAATGCGCCCGAGCCCTCTTGGCCGAAGGTGTCAGCGTCGCCTTTGTCGACAGGGCCGGCGACACGCTCGAAACGCTGTGCTCGCAACTGGGGCCGAACGCCTTTCCGCTGGCGATCGACCTGACCGATGCCTCGAGCGTCGCGACGATGATGCCTCGCATCCTCGACAGGTTCGGCAGGCTCGATATCTTCCACGCCAATGCTGGCGCCTATATCGGCGGCGAGGTCGCGGAGGGCGATCCGGACGCCTGGGACCGGATGCTCAACCTCAACATCAACGCCGCCTTCCGCTCCGTCCAGGCCGTGCTGCCGCATATGGTGGAGCGCAAGACCGGCGATATCATCATGACCAGCTCGATTGCCGGCCTGGTGCCGGTCGTCTGGGAACCGATCTACACGGCCTCGAAACATGCGGTGCAGGCTTTCGTTCACACCGTGCGTCGCCAGGTCGCCAAACACGGCATCCGCGTCGGCGCGGTCGCCCCCGGGCCTGTCATCACCGCGCTGATCAGCGATTGGCCGCAAGCGAAACTCGACGAGGCGATCGCGGCCGGCGGATTGATGGAAGCGACCGAAGTCGCCGAAGCCGTGATGTTCATGTTATCGAGACCCCGCAACATCACCATCCGCGATCTCGTCATTCTGCCTCTCAGCACGGATCTCTGACCATGAACCGGTTCTTTGTCGGCATCGATGTGGGAACAGGCAGCGCCCGGGCCGGCGTGTTCGATGAAGGCGGCACCCTGCTGGCATCCGCCAAGCGCCCGATCACCATTTGGCGCGAACCCGGCAATCTCGTCGAGCAATCCAGCGAACAAATATGGCAAGCGGTCTGCGAGAGCGTCCGGGAGGCCGTCGCGTCGGCCGGCATACAGCAGTCCGCGGTCGCGGGACTGGGTTTCGATGCCACCTGTTCGCTGGTTGTCGTCACAGCCGACGGGAAGCCGGTCACGGTCAGCCCTTCGGGGGACGCGGATCGCAATATCATTGTCTGGATGGATCATCGTGCCGCTGGCGAGGCGGCTGAAATCAACGGCGGGCAGCACGAGGTCCTGCGGTATGTCGGCGGCCGGATCTCGCCGGAGATGGAAACGCCCAAGCTTCTCTGGCTGAAGCGCAACCTGCCGCAATCGTTTGCAGCAGCCGGACATTTTTTCGATCTCGCCGACTATCTGACGTGGCGGGCGACGGGATCGCTCAGCCGCTCGGCCTGCACCGTCACCTGCAAATGGACCTATCTCGCCCATGAGAAGCGCTGGGACGCTCGGTATTTCAGGGCGATCGGCCTTGGAGAACTCACCGACGAGGATTTCAAGCGGATCGGAACCGACATCGTCGATCCGGGAACGCCACTTGCAAACGGCCTGACGGAGCAGGCGGCCGCCGATCTCGGTCTCAACCCGGGGACATCCGTTGGCGCCGGCCTGATCGACGCGCATGCGGGCGGCATCGGCACGCTCGGCGGAGAAGATGCCGAGGGCAAGGCAGATGTCCGGAACAGGCTTGCCTATATTTTCGGGACATCCGCCTGTTCCATGGCCTCCAGCGACAAACCGGTTTTCGTCGACGGGGTATGGGGACCCTACTACTCGTCGATGGTCCCGGGATTGTGGTTGACGGAGGGCGGCCAGTCGGCAGCCGGCGCCGCCATCGACCATCTTGTCACCATGCATCCCGCCCATGCGGAAGCGCGAGCCAAAGCGGAGGCCGACGGCCTTTCCCTGATTGCTTGGCTGGACCGCGAGGCGACGAACCTCTACCCCGACCTGACGCGCGTCGCGGAACTCGCCGGCACCGTTCACGTCGTGCCGGAATTCATCGGCAACCGGTCCCCCTTTGCGGACCCGGATGCGCGAGCGGTTATTGCTGGCATCGGGCTTGATACAGATATTCCCAGCCTGATATCTCTCTATATCGCTGGACTCTGCGGCATCGGCTACGGCCTCAGGCAGCTTCTCAACAAGCTTTCGCAGAACGGTATCGCCCTCGGCATGATCATCGCCAGTGGCGGTGCCGCGCAAAGTTCCCTTGTGAGGCAGATACTGGCGGATACGACCAACCTGCCGGTCACCGTTGCGGAAACCGAGGAACCGGTCCTGCTGGGCACCGCGATGCTTGGGGCAACGGCCGCGGGCAGATATGGATCATTGCAGGAAGCCATGAGAGCCATGTCTCGCCTCTCGACGCTCTATAGGCCAGCGGGAGGCCAGGTTCGAGAGATCCACGATCACCGGTACCTCGCTTTTGGCAGGCTGCAGGAGGTGGAAAGGCAGATACGGTCCAGTCGCCGAACTGCATCTTCCTGATACGTCCTCCGAAGGGGCCTCTCTCCGAGATTGATCAATCTCGCCCGCGCCTCGAACCTCGATTACTGACGTGCCGCCGCCGATAAAGCTCTCGCTGGCGCTGACACTTGTTGTCATCGGTAGCAATTAGGAACCCTTTGAAATACGCTTGGCGGCGAGGATGTTTTGAGGTGATCAAATGCTGCTCAAGCATGTTCAGGTGCTCGACCCTATAGAGCCGGAAGAAATGGAAATGCTGCAACGGGTCTTTGACCAGGTTTGCAACGTCCGTGGTTTTCGAAAGCAGACGCCCGAGGCAGTCGACGTCGCAAGGCTGATCATGAACCTCTACCAGAACGGTATCCACCTGGAACGGCAATTGATAGCGATGGTCCTGTGATCCGGCTGTGCAAAGACCGCCGGACCTCGGGCGATCTAGGGTGACCCAAAGGGCGATTTGCGACTCGTGGATCTACTTTCGATAAGCGCTACTCATCGGTCGTTTTATAGCTGCGACAAGCCGTGCGGTTTGTGCCATCACATACCGGCCAAACCCTGAGTTCATCTCTCGCTTTTGTCTTGGATCAGTCGGGCCCTGGAAAAGCCCGCTTCGGGCTCGTCCAGCGGTCCGTGGAAGCGGTAAGGGGCTTCTCGGAAACGTAAGGCGAGCCCGCGCCTCTGGTCACATCAGCTGAACTTGAAGAACCAGCACGTGAGAGGGGCCGCTCCGGTTGTACGATATACTTCCGTACCAATGCCTAACACGCGCAGGGTTGTCCCGCAGTCGGAACATGCAAACGTTCGGGTCAATGCACGAAAAATTCGAGTAATGCCTTCGCGGTTTCTGTGGGATGCTCCTCCGGAAAGAAATGGCCGCCCGGCATATCGCGACCCACGACGTCGTTTGCAAATTGCCGCCACAACGCCAGTGCTCCTCCTTCGCCAGCATACCACGTCGCCAATGCACCGGTTCCGCTCCATAAAGCCATGAGAGGGCATTCAATCCGCCGCCCGGAGTTTTGGTCGTAAACGTCGTGCTGGCGGTCGATGCTTGCTGCAGCGCGATATTCCTCGCAGATCGCACGGGCGTGGTCTTCATGTCGGAGCCCGTCAATATAAGCTTCTCTGATTTCCGGCGGGAACGCCGCGGCGGACGTTCCCCAGCCCGTCAGCGCGCTGTCAATGATCGCCTCGGGTGCAGCCGTAATCAGTCTTTCTGGCAAGGGCGCCGTTTGCGCCAGAAGGCTCCAAGGCCAGAAGCTTAATGCGAAGCGAGCATCGGCTCGATCCCAGACGGCCGCAGTTGGGACGATATCGAGGACAGCAAGTTTTGAAACTTTCGCGGGATGATCAAGCGCCATGCGGTAAGCAACCCGTCCGCCACGGTCATGGCCGGCGACCATGAACTGGTTGAACCCGAGGTTTGCCATTACCTCGATCATCTCGGCGGCGATCGCTCGTTTTGAATAAGGAAAGTGATCGGGGGCGGACGGAGGACAAGCGCTTGCGCCGTATCCACGTAGATCGGCACAGACAACGGTAAACTTGAAGGCTAGCAGAGGGACAATGTCACGCCACATGAGATGGGTTTGAGGGAAGCCATGTAACAAGAGAACGGGCGGCCCACTTCCGGCAATTGTGGTAAATATGGATCCTGCCGATACGGATACTGCTTGTGCGCGACCATTGTTTGGCACGTCGATCCTCCTTGCAACGCAATCGTCATCACCGCTCCGATGAGCGAAGGGTGTAAACCGTCGAGCCAGTCCGGCGAGTGGCGGGACCACGTTTCGTGTTGATGCCGTCATCGCGCGGACCTAACGCGTATGACCGAACTGCTTATTGAACGGCAGCCGGGCCGGCCCGGGAAGAGTGTCCGTTTTCCGTCAGCCTGGTCCATTCGCAAGCTTCCTATCTACCGATAATGAGTGAGGGTCTGGCCCGTTCCATTCTTCTATGAGGTTGGCGGCAGTGTCAGCGTTTGACCATACCTCAACGGCATCGCTGGTAAGGGGCCGAGGCGGTGGATGCCCACTCATCGCTTTTATGTCCAAGGCCGAAGCCCGTTGCGCCGGACTCGATGCTGAACCGATCCCCTCACATCGCCTTTCGTCGGGTAGACCTCTGGGAGGAGCTCTTCGGGCGAAGACCTAATTGCCTTTCATTCGGGATCGGAAGCGTTTGACGCGAGCGAGGCTGCCGCAGGTTGCGTCCGAACACCACCTTCGTCGTCCGCTCTTGGAATGATCGATAAACAGCCATCCACAGTTGTCGCCGGTGCATTCACGCACAGCTCGCCGCCGATGGCGCGTTGTCAAAAGGTCGGCGGCATTCACCGCAAACAGCTGAGCCAGTTGCGGAAGATCGTCAAAAGGCAGCATCCATTTATAACCGGATTCATTTCCTGTGAGGACCTGACGTGCCCGGCCGCGTCGCGCATGATCCTCCACCAGGCGCAAATCCGCGATGGGATAGCCCTCTCCGGCGTTCTCGGAAAGAAAGAGCCGATAGATGGATTCTCGTAGCTCGAGAGCAACTGCCAGCGCCGCAGCCGCCTTCGTTGGATCGTGTTCCGCCTGCCTGCGAAGACGCGCTGTCGCTTGCCGATCGACGAGGCCGAGCCGATCAGTCAGGATAAGCAAATCTTCGAATGACCGCAGGAGGTCCGGCCCCCAGCGGCCACGCCTGCTGTCGACGGTATTGACGAGGTCGAGGGCAGGATGCCCCCCGCTCAGGCGCATGTCAGCTGTCGAATTGGCCATGCCTGGAACGACTCCTGGAGAGGGTAGTTGTAACGGTACAAATGATATTTAACCGTTACAATCACAAGGCAAAAAAACATGTCTCCGCGCAATTTCCTGAAATTCGGCATATTATGCCTCGTATGGGGAATGACCTGGATTGCCGTGAAAGTTGGCGTTGAACGGGTGCCCCCGATGCTCTTTGCCGCGACGCGATTTATGGCGGCGGGAGCTGTCTTGATGGCATTAGCGTGGGCAAGAGGACAAAGAAGGGCTTTTGGAACGGCGGATAAGACACGCCTCCTCATCGTTAGCCTGCTGATGATCACGCTTTGCTACGGTCCGTTGTTTTGGGGCATGCAGTTCGTGCCTTCGGGAACCGCGGCGGTTATCGAGATGTCGCTGACACCACTTGCGCTGCTCGCATTTGGCGTTGCCTTGGGAGAGGAGCATTGGAATGGCCTTCGGGCCTTCGCGATGCTGCTTGGAGCTGGCGGCCTTGCGCTTCTGTTCGCGCCATCCATAGACCTGACTGGGCTTGAGAAAGGTTTGCCGATGATAGGGCTCATGGCGATTGCCTGGGCAGCCATTTCCTCGGCTTGGGGATCTGTACTGGCAAAACCTCTAATATCAAACTATGGCAGCGCGCGCCTTTCCGGTTTGACGACACTGATCGGCGGCAGCGTCTTGCTGATTGCCTCGCTGGCAATAGAGTCTCGCTCAGCCCAAAGCCTTGTCACACCCTGGGCGTGGCAAGCGGTTGCGGGCTGGCTCTTTCTCGTCGTCTTCGGTTCGCTGCTCGGCTACAGCATCTATATGCAGCTCCTGCGGGACACCGGCCCCGCAAAGGCAGGCAGTTTCGCTTTCGTGTCTCCTGCCATTGCAGTCCTGGTCGGTGTCGCCTTCGCGAACGAACCCGCCGAAACGCACCGATTTATAGGCATGGCGCTTATGGTGCTCGCTGCGGTGATCTGTCTCTCCGCCGACCGCCTGCCGCGGTTTTCAAATAAAAGTGCGACGGGCTTTAGCCGTCACCGATGATCGCGGCGGGCTTCGCCACCGCGGTTGGCGGGGCAGCTCGATCGGACCGATAGACCGGCGGGACGCACTCAGCTCAAGTAATCTTTCGGAGGAGGATCTCGATTTCACGCGATACTGGGAGGGCGTCTGAACTCTCCAGCTGTATGCGGCTCCGGTATTTTGGGTCTTCTTGATACAAGGCAATTAACGCTGAAGCGACGTCCTTTGCGGCATCATCAGATTTGTCCACTCCGTTCTCTTCGCACCAAGCGTCCAGAAACTTTTCGAGAACTTCCAAATCATCGGGCGTAATTGCTGCCTTAGACGGTGTCTCGGACTGCGGAAGCATTCTATCCTCGCCGTGGCCGGAAAAGTAAAGTTCGGCCCCTCTTGTACATCGCCCGAACAATAGCCGAGCTTGCTTGTGCCGGGCTGTTCGCCCTCGGTCGCCAAGCACTAAGGCTTGCAAGCGGCGCCCTTGTTGTTTTTCCTTTGGAAACCACGACGGATGAGGTGAAAACCAAGCAAAAGCCGCAATATCGCAGCCCCGCGACATAACCACGCGTCTATGGCCCTCTCCAATACACTGGGACTATCGGCGGCCTAATGCTTATCGGATGATTCCGTCGACATTGGATGCGGCGGTTAACCTTTAGACTGAAGTAAGCCACGGGCGCTTGCTCAACAGGTCAACCAGGTCGGCAGAAGGTTGCGGTTTTCCGAAGAAATAGCCTTGGCCCTCCTCACAGCTCATCCCAGTCAGCAGTCGCCATTGCTGTTCCGTTTCAACACCTTCGGCGACGACGCTCAGGCCTAAACCTTCCGCGAGCCTTTTAACCGTCTGCACGATCGCAAGACTTTGTTGATCATTCGTCATCCTACCGATGAAGGACTGGTCGATTTTCAGTTTGTCGAGCGGGAAGCCTGTCATGTAGCTCAACGATGAATAGCCTGTACCAAAGTCATCAAGCGCAATCTTGATGCCCATCTCTCGAAGTTCCTTGATGGTTTCCAGGACCTGGCAGCTATGGTCCACCAACGCTGACTCGGTGATTTCCAGATGCAGTCGGGACGCAGGCAGTCCGGATGCGGCCAATGCCTGTTTAACGTCGGCAACCAGATCGGTCCGGATCAGTTGAATCGGAGCCACGTTGACTGCCACAGTAAGGACTCCTGGCCAGGTTACCGCTTCGAGGCAGACTTGCGCCAATACCCAACGCCCAAGCTCACATATGAAGCCATTGGACTCCGCGACAGGAATGAACGTGCCAGGGGATACCATGCCGTATTGCGAATGGTTCCAGCGCAACAGAGCTTCGGCACCTTGCAGTGCACCGGTGCGAAGCTCGACCTGAGGCTGGTACAATAGGAAGAACTCGCCATTCTCAAGGCTCTCGCGCATGGCATGTTCGAGTTCACGCGACCTGTGCTGCTGCTGAGCCGCAATCATGTCATAGGCACGCCATCCGCTGCCGGCTACGGTCTTGGCGGCATCGAGCGCATGTTCCGCATGTTCGATTGCGGGATAGGCCTCCTTGGCGACTGTAATGCTGGAGCAGATGCCGACCCGGGCGCTGACACGAATCTGGCGCTCAGCAAGCTCAAGCGGGAAGTCGAACAGGCTCAAGACAGCTTGCGCACAGTCCTCGTGACCCGAGAAAGCTGAAGCCACCGCACTGACCACAAATACGTCGCTGCCAAGGCGCCCGGTCGATGCAATCCTCCGGTCACTTTTGAGACGCTCAGCCACGGCCCGCAGCAGATCGTCGCCGACATCGCGGCCCATCGTGGCGTTGAGGACGCTGAACCTATGCAGACCGATGACGGCAACGTACACAGGCTGTTGGCAGTTACGAAGATGCTCCAAAAAGGCCCGCCGGTTCATTAGGCCCGTCAAGTCATCATGCTGCGACAGATATTGGAGCCGTTCTTCATAGAGCTGCCGTGCCGTCATGTCCCTGATCATCATGCTTCCGACGAAGGTTGCCGCTTGGCTCCCCCCCGCTTCGTCAGGACATTCAATCGGCGAAATCGTTATCGTTGCTTCCAGGTGCTTCACCGAACCGCCCAGCTCTATAGAGAACCGCCGGGCGGCGCTTTGGGCAACATCCGGCTCCCTTTCGTGGTTTGATGCCAGTTGGAGGACAAAGTCATGGAGCGAGCTGGGAATTGCCTTTGCCAGCATTTGCCCCTTGTAGCCGGTGTCTCCGCAACCCAGCATCGATCTCGCTGATCCGCTCTCCTCGAAAATGATGAACCGATCGTTGAATGCCAGCACCGCATCGGTGCTGTCCGTCACAATCTTACGAAGGAGGCGGCGGATATTCCGCTGCTCCGCGTTGGCGACCTCGGCAAGAAACTGGGTGAAATCCACCTTTTCCGTCAACGTCAATACCAAAGCCATGCAAACGACTATCCAGCACGTTGCGGTATGTAGGACGAAGCCCTGGTCGCGCTGGAGGAGGAAGGCCGCAGCTTCTGTGCCGATGAGCAGGCAAAATGCCAACAGGAAGGAAAGAGCCGCAGGTGCTGTACGCAAAGCAAGAGCCGCCGCAATCATTGCCGCGGCAACGGCGAGTTCCAACGGAAGCTGGAAGCTTTCCGCCAGTATGCGTCCCTGGAGGATCGTTTCCGTCGCCAGGATGTGGATTAACGGGCCGGGCAGTTGGCCGTAGACCGGTACTGGAAAGACGTCCTTGAGCTCAGTGGCATAGGCGCCGATGACCACCGACCGGCCTCTCAAGCTGCGGCTGTCGAAATCCGGTTTCAACACCGCGGCTAACGATATCGTAGGTACGGTGGCGGGTCGGATGGAATAATCGATTAGCTCGGTGCCGGCAGCCGGATCGGCCTTGCTGAGGACCGACGCCACGGATTGAATGAGACGCTCGTCCAAAATGCCCCCGAGCTCGAAGCGTCGAACGGTCCCGTCTCTCTCCAGAGCCACGTTTGCGAATGCTAGCCAGCTGTTATCGGCGAAGGAACCCAGGGGCTGAGTCACAATGGCGGTCACTCCCCCACCCGCGGATTGGTGCTGCCTGAACACCGGAAGGATCACCCCTCCACCTGCGTCTCTCAATGCCGCGCTCAGCCGCGCGTCCTCGGTTGCTGTCGATGGCGTGCTGAAGTCGATGTCGAGAAACACATCGTCGACGCCGATCTGCGAAAGCTTGGTTAGGAGTTCGGCATAGGTGCTGCGCGGCCACGGCCATGTCCCGACATGATCGAGCGTCTGCTTGTCGATCGCCAGATAAATGACGTTCCCTGAGGCGGAACGCGCGGCGGCTGAAAAGCGCCAGTCGAGAAAAGCGTTATCAAGGCCCCTGATGACTGGTGATGCATTTCCGATCAAAGTTGCGAGAAGGATAGCGCCGATGATGAAAAGCCTGACGGCCCGCGATGCTGACAATCGGAAACGAAGCTGTCGCATTTGACAGGGTCTTTCGTCTAGTTGCCGTGGCCGGAGCCGTTGCCATTTCCATTGCCGCCACCGTTACCACTATTACCATGGCTGTTCCCGTTCCCCTCGTTCCCGGTACCATTTCCACCGCCGTTGCCGTTCCCATTTCCGTTGTTGCCCTGACCGTTTCCTCCCGCGCTTCCATTTCCGCTGCCGCTGTTACCATGGCCGGTATCGTTGCCGTTGCCGTTTCCCTGACCGCTCCCATTCCCATTCCCATTCCCATTGCCATTTTCGCCATGACCATTTCTGTCACCATTCGAGCCATTTCGACCGGAATCGGAGGATGAGGCTTGGTTTCCATAGCCGTTGCTTCCGCTAGCACTGGCGCCAGGCGAGCCTTTTCCAGTGCTCGATCCAGGTGACGGGCCATTGGCTGAGGTCGTGGTGCTACTCTGCCTAGAAGAAGGCCCAACGACGCTGGTGCGCCCTACGGCAGGGACACGGGCAGAGGAAGGCGCAACGGTGGTTACGGCAGGCACCGATGCTATCCCCGACACTGTCATGCCTTTGTTCGTATCGACCGAGGCTTTCTGGCCCGGTCCTACACTGCTTCGTTGGCCAGTTTGGAATGATGTGACTTGAACAAGTCCGCGGTTCACGGCGACCGCGGCGGTTTGTCTGGAGACAGAAACTCTAAAGTTGGTACCTTTTACTACAGCCGCGAGGAACGGCGTCTGGACAGTTGTGTGGGGCTGGTTGCGTTTTTCGATTTCCAGATCGAGCACGCCGACCTGCTGGACGATCTCGGTCTTGGTTTCGGTAGATCCGGCTGTAAAAATGCCGGCTAAACTGTTGGGCTGAAAAGTTACACTTTCCACTCCCCGTACCAACTGGACGCGCCCTTTCGGGCCCGTTTGAATCCAGGCATTATTCGGAACGATGTCTCCGGTTCGCACAGGTTCCCAACTCTTCCTGTCGACGGTGACGGTAACCTGCTGGCTCGCTCTCGCGACTTGCCAATCACCTGGGGCGGCCCAGGCGGAAGCCGATAGGAATAGGCTGGCGGCCAAAGCTGCGAAGATCCGAAACATTCCTACCTCCTCGTATATCAGGAGGACTTAATCATCAAAGTCCTTAAGTTCCTTTGAATCATTCCAGAAGAAGGTCGCATATGTGCAGAATGTGCGGGGCCTCACCGGCATGGATGGGCGGGCCGGGACGTCGCGCCCTCATGTGTTCGGCGCTACCCGCTCACGACCTTGCATGCCGGAAACCCTTCCGCTGTAGGGCGCGCAACCCAAGTGTTTTCCACTCTAGGCTATCACCGATGATGATCGCGGCAGATCAAAAGAAACCAGAGTTTTTCATCCGGTTTCCGGGGCTCTCGCGTGCATCACGTCCCACATCCTCTCTCGCCTCAGGCTGCGGAACTTCCCGCGGTGATGGTTGTTCTGCACCGCCCGAAATAGGAGAAACAAAAGAAATGACCCATCTGCCGCGCGCTCTTTTTGCGACAGGGCTTAAGAATGCACATGCCATGGAAAACCAGGCAATTTCGATCATGAAGCCGCAGCTTCGTCGGATCGAGTTCTATCCGGAGGTTGCAGAAAAGCTGGAGGAGCATATTCGCGAGACGGAAGGCCAAATAGCCCGCCTTGAGGGCGTGCTGAGGGAATTGGAGGAAGATCATTCCATGCTGAAGGATGCAGCCCTTTCGTTTAGCGGCTCCGTCGCGGCCTTGGGACATATTTTCGCGGAAGACGAGATCGTCAAGAACGCGATGGCCAATTTTGCCTTCGAGAATTTTGAAATCGCCGCCTACAAATCTCTCATCACGCTCGCGGAATATGCTGAACTGCCGGCGCTTGCCACGCCGCTTAGGGCCAATCTCGAAGAAGAACTGGCAATGGCCCGGTGGCTGGAGGACAATCTTCCAGCGCTCACGACAAAATTCGCGGCACTTCAGCAACATGGCGCCAACGCGAAGGTCTAACGGTCCGCAGAAGTCATCGAAAATAGCATTCGCTTCCGATGACCGTGCGACCAGCAAAACTGCTCGGCTTGCAGGAATCAATCCTGCGTCGGCGTGATAGTATCCACCGGCCTGTAGTTGCCGAGGACGCCGCGCTTCAGCCTGTTTCGGCCCCGCTCGATCTCGATCAGGGTATAGGCTTCTCCGTCACGAAACACGCGCGCGTGCCGGGTGGCGATATGCGGCCAAACCTTCCAAGCATTCGGTCACTGCGGCGGCGGGATGCCGAGCTTGCTGTAAGGCAAATCCGAAGAGGAAACCAGCCCAGCGATCCCAACCTACAGAACCACGGATGGATGGCGAATGTTTCCGGCGGTTTGGAAGCGTACGAAATGACGAGAACAGAAGCCCAAACGGGAACCCTCGCCGTATCAGACGGTTTGGACCTGCGTGTGGCATCAAGCCATGGTCAAAGAGAGGAAACACATCGTGCTAAAATTACTTATGGTGGGCGCTCTTGCTCTCGGCCTCGCCACGTCAGCCTTCGCTCAAGGTGCTGGCAGCGGTTCTGGCTCTAGCGGGTCGGGTTCGACCGGTACGGCTGGCTCCGGCACGTCGACGGGCACCACGGGCGCCGGTGCCGCCGGCTCCGGAACGTCGGGTTCCTCGGATACAGGGGCAACCAACGCTCAAGGCGCGGGCACGGCCGGAAGCACCAATTCCAATTGCGGCAAGAGCCCGACTGTTGCAGGAGCGAATGGCAACAACGCCTCCACGTCCAGCGCAGACAGCCCCGTGAACCAGGCCAACTCCTGCTGATCGCGTCATGTCTACGAACTTGTGCCCCGCGGCTTAAAACCGCGGGCTTTTTGTGTTTAGCCTAAACGAACCCAATGATCCGCACGCTCGACCACAGGGCGTAGGGGTCGATCCACGCATCTCCTAACAAGCGCCGGCAGCCGCCGAACCTTTCAAGCCATCCGCCGAACTCGCGTTCATATGCAGTACAGGTGCAATGGGGACAATGGCATCTTCGGATCGTGAGATTGGAGGGTGCGTATTGTTGGACGCCCACTGCAAACAGATTTTCATTGCATACATTGGCCACGAATACGGTCAGTCGCCCTTGGATATTCAGGAAGCACTCTCCTTGGCGTTTGAGCAGGGTACTCAGGCGGCGAAGCACCGAGGAGATGCTAGCGCCTGTCCCTACAGCGCCGTTTCTGATCCAGAACCCTTTCTAGCGTGGGTCGCAGGTTTCGAGTGTTGTTCCGTTCGCTGATTCGACTCAGGCATGACAAAGCGTCCGAGGGGCCCCTCCAGGGCCCGCAATTATCGCATCGAATGCCAACACGCAGTTCGTGCCATAACCGACGAGGGAAAGCCGAGGCATGCTTCCTTCAAGGGCTGCGCGACGCAAGGATCGCCGCCGATACACAGGCTCACGTATTAGATAATCACCGATACTGAAAACCTGTCGGCGAAAGAGCGAGGAACCTCTTCAACATCTCAGGCTCCCTGAAGCCTTTCCTATAAAGCTCAAGCGCGGCTAACGATATTGCCTCGCGATTTAGGGCTTTGCCAAAAGCATCGCGAGAGGCGCATACATCGTCCAGCACTTGCTGAAGAAGGCGCAGGTCGGCTTCTCTAAGAATCAGCATATCTCCGCCCCACTAGTTATCACGCGCTTCAACGTCTTGTACGGCTTCTTGCTCCTCACAGCGAATATCAGAGTGATAGGTAATGAATAGCGGGTAATCCCAACTACCGGCTTTTTAGGCTTTCCTGATGCAGTACCGCGTGCCGCTAGAGAATATGGTGACAACCGCGCCCGCGAAGCGCCCGGACCAGACACGAGATCGGACACATCTATGTTCTATAAATAACCACTCCCTTGCGAAGGCGGCCTCCCAGTTCGGTAACCGTCATAGGACCCGAGCCAGTGGTGCGGTCATCCCTCAATGGGTCGTGCCTCCTCCATCTCGCAGGGTGTTGAGGATCGTGCCGTTCACGACCGCCGGCTGGCCCGTCATGATGTCATAGCCGAGGGCGCAACGCTTGCCGTCACCCTCGAACCCTTCGGCGGCTCTCCCAACGACCGCGCTGACAGGTCCAATCGTCGCAAGCGGAACTGACCACCGCCCATAGGCCAACTTCTTCATGCGGTGGAAAACTCTCTCAGCAGTGCGATCAACGTGGCTGCAAAGGTGATGCCGAACTCCACTCGACGTCGACCTGCGCTCTTGAAGCCCCGGCAGCGAGTAATCCACGTCGGGCCTTCCCGGCGACCCCTCATGCAGTCCGGGCTGCTGGCAACCGACCGGGCCGGCTGCGGTGAGTGCATGCGCCGTTCCGGAGAAGCCCGTTCCGGTGGACCTTCGGAACCAACGCGGAAACATCGCGTTGTTCGCGGCTCCACTTTCGGCGAGATGCTCATGCAGGAAAAGGATCAGTACCGAACCGACGCCCAGAACGCTGGCAACAGGCTCGTGGCAAGTCACGTCCGGGAAGATCCTTTTGCGGCAGCTTTCAAAGCGACGCGCATGCCGATGATCGTCACTGATCCGAACCAACCCGATAATCCGATCATCTTCTGCAATTCCGCGTTCGCGAGGCTTACCGGCTATTCGGACGAAGAATTGGTGGGCCGAAATTGTCGGCTTTTGCAGGGGCCGAAAACCGATCGAGACGCCGTGGCGAGGATTAGACAGGCAGTTGCCTCAGGCCACGACGTCTCCGTTGATATTTTGAATTACCGCAAGGACGGCAGTACATTCTGGAATGCTCTCTTCATCAGCCCCGTCCGAGATGAGGAGGGGCGGATCGTCTATTTCTTCGCGTCACAGCTTGATTTCACCAATGTGAAGAGCAGAGAAGCAGAGTTGGCCGCGGCCCGCCATCAAGCCGAGCAGGAGGTTGCCCAGCGTACTGCCGATCTTCATGCGGCCCTCGCCGCAAAGACCCTTCTCGTTCATGAGGTCGACCATCGAGTTAAAAACAATTTGTTGACCATTGCTTCGATCGTCAAGCTCCAATCCCGCCTGACGCACGAGGAGGGCCGGAGGCGAGCCCTGATGGCCGTCCTCAATAGAGTGGAAGCGCTGAGCACAGTTCAGCGCAAGCTGTTTACCCTCGACGATGTATCACGGTTCGACGTCGCCGATTTCACGCGTGAGCTTGTCACCGATTTGATCAGCGCAATTGGCCGCGATGATATTCAAGTGACGCTCGACCTGCAGGCCCTTCATGTTCCTGCCGCGAAAGCAACGCCGCTTTCGCTCATCGTCAACGAGTTGGTCGGCGATGCCGTAAGGCGCGGTTTGAGCGATGGTGGCGGTGAAATCCATGTCGTCGTGAAGCGCTTGAACGGTCACTTTCTCATCCGTGTCGAGGATACCGTCGAACCGACGGAACCGGACGCGGAGACGGCCCAATTTAGCGGACTACTATTGGAAGCGTCCGCTCAGCAGCTCGGGGCCAAAATAAAGCGCAGCAAGCATGGCCGGAAAACGACTGTGGATGTGACACTTCTTGTCGATCAACATCAGGAGAATGAGCATTGAAGGTCATGATCGTTGAAGACGAGATGCTGCTTGCGATGGAATTGGAGAGTGAAGTAGAGGCGGCTGGCCATCAGGTGATCGGCCTTGCTATGAGCAGCGAGCAAGCTAACGATCTTTTGGCCGGTTCAGCGCCAGATTTCGCGTTTGTCGATATCCATCTCATGGATGGTCCGACAGGAGTGGAGGTAGGCCGGCCTTTAGCCGAGGAGCGTATTCCGTTCGTGTTCGTCAGTGGAAACATCAAGCGTCTTCCCGAAGACTTCGCAGGAGCTCTCGGCGCGATCGAAAAACCCTATACGATGAACGGAATGAAAAACGCTCTATCGTACATAAGCGCAATTGTCGCTGGAAACGAAGATGTCGTGCCGCCTACAAGCTTGGTTTTAGCGGGCGATGCTCATCCACAGGCCGCGCGTCGACCCGCGTGACGGGCGGTCCGTAACCTGCTAATGGCGAAATCATCACCCGGTGTCAGGACCGGTGAGAAGCAAAGGGGAGGCGACACTGGCTGAAAAACTGCGACAAGCCGTAGTTCCTCTGAGCGTCGAGACGCTTCTTGCGACGATGGATTGGGCCGCGAGCCCGGTCGGCCCGAAGTCGCAATGGCCGTCCTGTCTGCATGCTGCCATCGACATCATGGTACCGTCTCAGGCACAGATCGTGATGTTCTGGGGCGACGAGTTCGTCGCATTCTACAACGACAGCTACGCTCCAACGATTGGAGACAAGCATCCCCACGCGTTTGGCAGGCCGGCGCAGGAATACTGGTCGGAGCTATGGGACGATCTCGAGCCGCTTCTCAGGCGAGTTCTGGATAAAGGCGAGACTGTCGCAGCCAAGGATCGGCCCTTCTACATAGAGCGGCACGGATTTCCGGAGACGGCCTATTTTGATATTTCCTACTCGCCTATCCGGGATGAGCGAAGAGCCGTCCTTGGTGTGCTGTGCATCGTCAACGAAACAACTGAACGCGTTAAAGCTGATGCCGCGGTTCGTGAAAGCGAGGAACGTCTTAGAGCGATCTTTTCGCAGTCCGCCGCAGGTATTGCCCTCGGCGACCTCACCGGAGAGCTTATCAGCGTTAATCAGCGGTTCTGCGAAATCGCCGGACGTTCGGCGGCCGAACTAATCGGTATGCGGATGCAAGACATCACCTTCGCAGAAGACGTGGCGGAAAATCTGAGCTTATTTCGGCGACTGGCCGAAACGGGCGAGAGCTTCAATATAGAAAAGCGCTATATCCGCGGCGACGGCAGCCTGATCTGGGTTGCAAATTCGGTCTCGGCAATACGGGACGAACAAGGGCGAATCTCCAAAGCAGTCGCAATCACGGTCGATATCAACGACCGCAAACGTGCACAGGACGTGGAGCGGCATTTGGCCTCCATGATCGCCTCCTCCAACGATGCCATCCTTGGCATCGATCTCGACATGTTCATCACGAGCTGGAATGCCGCCGCTACACGACTGTACGGTTATGCCGAAGAGGAAGCCGTCGGCCGAACCGTTTTGAAACTTGTTCCGGATGACCGCATGGAGGAGGAGCCGTCGATTTTGAAACAAATCAAGGCAGGCCTGGTGGTGGAGCCATATGAGACCAGACGTCTTCGCAAAGACGGTCGGCAAGTCGACGTGCTTCTCAGTGTGTCTCCCATTCTCGATGCATCCGGAAAGGTCATCGGGGCGTCGAAAGTCGCGCACGATATCTCCGCCCGGAAGGAGGCGGAGCGTCTGCAGGCAATGCTCACCGGGGAGTTGAACCATCGCGTCAAGAACATCCTAGCGACCGTTACTGCAATTGCCCGGCAAACGATCGGACGCAGCATTTCCAACAGAGAGGATGTCGAGGTTTTCCTTGAGCGACTAGGATCTCTCGGAAAAGCACAGGACCTGCTGTTGCTTGGGAAGTGGGAACATGCCGACCTCCAAGCGGTCGTCGAACAAGCGGTCTCAGCTTATTCCTCCGCAAAATTCGAGATCGCAGGCGACCCGGTACGGCTTCCCCCAAGAGCTGTCGTATCCCTTTCGTTGGCGCTGCATGAGCTGGCGACCAATGCGGCCAAATATGGTGCGCTCTCAGTTCCGAGCGGAAAGGTTTATATCCAATGGCGCACTGATCCTCCCGCCGGTCCTCTTCTTCTCCTCGAATGGAAGGAAGAGGGCGGGCCTGAAGTTATGTCGCCCACGCGAAGTGGTTTTGGATCGACCTTGATCGAGCGCCTTTTGACGGCAGAGCTGAAAGGGTCTTCAAAGATGATCTTCGCGCGAGACGGCCTTCGATGCGTCATCTCCGCAGACATGTCGGAAATCGCGGACGAGTTTTCTGCTTCAAATTAGCGCTACGCCAATCAAAGCAACGCAATAGATGCGGTCTTTCCCTGGCTGCTCATAGGCGCCCCGCCTACGACGTTGCCTTACTGATGAGGAAACCGATGTCGGTGAAGCGATCATGGCGGATCGGTCACGAACCTTGAGGCCCAGGGTCGCTATGAGGAGGCCGCTGCATCGATGCCGAGATCAAAATACCGACCCACTCTGGCGGACACCGCCGGCAACAAACGTCGTCCAAGCGCCGCAGATCGATGGAGGGACTCTGCGGCTTATATAAAGCTTGAACTCCGATAGCGGAGACAATGCCTATCACCGATTTTTACGAGGGAGCGGAAAGGAAATTTTCACGGCTTGAACTTCTTACCGCTACCGTGATGATGTTGGCTGGACGATTTCATTATCAAAGAGACCGACACGAGACCTGGTAGTCGAACGATTGATCCGGATGGGCGCTGGAAATAGAGCGATCAAGAAGAAACCGCACAGATGCTCAAGACATCAACGGGTCCTTCAGAATGAGCGACGGCCGCCAACCAGAAGATTGGCCCGCCAGCACATCAGCCACGATAACGCCGGCGAGCAACGCTGAGATCATTTTCAGCGCGTTCACCCGTCGTGCCCGACGCGCATCCCACTCGTAAACCATACTCGTTTCCCTCCTACCACGATTGCGGAGCGAAACATCATCCAAGGTGCGAGTCGAGTGCATCCCTGCAACGGTCGATTAGAACATCAGAAGGTAAGAAACGAACAAAAAGAGGAGTAGCGTGATCGTCGGGTTTCGCCCGCTATCTCGTGCTTCCGCGAGACAGAACGATTTTGATATCTCTTCCCAATCAGAGCCGTCTCGCTCTCCTGTGCGAATTTTCTTTTTCGTTGCTCTGCTGAACGCAACTGGCGGCATCTAGCTAAGCGAGCAGCTTCGAGGCCCTGCCGCTTCGCCGTATCGCGCTATTATAGTAGCTCGAAGCCTGCTGAACCGAGCGATGACGCGACTGCTCCATTGCCTCAGGAAGGGGGATGCCTCGGTTCGCCGCCTCCGTCAGGTAGCCTGAGCGCAATCCGTGCGCCGAAAACTCCCCTGGGTCCAGTCCAGCCATGACTGCCCGCCGCTTGACAATGTCGTTGACCGCCTTCGGATCGAGTGGGCGGTGGGAGACATTGCCCCATCGGTCGATTTTTCGGAAGATGCTGCCAGTGTCGATTTTGGCAGCCGCGAGCCAGGCATTTAAAGCATCGACCGGCCGCCCGGTGAGATAGACAACCTCGTCGTGATCCGCTCCACTCGTTTTCGTGCGGCCGAGATGAATGGCGAGAGAGGAGAGGGCAGGGTCGTTCTCGACCGCGATAGCCGGCTCGGCGGTGAGCTGCTCGATGCGCAATCCCGCGATCTCGCTGCGCCGGCGACCGCCGGAGGCGAAAGCAACCATCAAAATCGCCCGGTCGCGGATATCCCGCGGCCCGTCGGTGCTACAGGTTGCGAGCAGTTTTGCCAAAACGTCGCCGGTGACCGCCTTGGCGCTCCTGCGCTTTCTTGGCCGCGCCGTGGCGCGCACGGCCAACCGGATCGCCGACTTGAGAGCAGGGGAGGTGAAGGCACCGTCGAACCCGCGCCATTTGGTCAGCGTCGACCAGGTGGCAAGCCGCCGGCGGACCGTATCGGGCGCATGCGGACCGCTCGTCTTGCGAAATCCTTGGCCGCGAAGTGTCTGTTCGACCTCGATCGGCATGCCGTGATGCGGATCGACGGCGCGCTTTTGCGGATCCCACAGATGGTGGGCGACGAATTTGAGGAGGAGGGCTTCGGGCGCCGGCCAGGGCAGGGGATTTTCCGTCGCAGCTAGTGCCCAGGCCTGCAGATAGGCGAGATCAGAGGTCAGCGCCCGCAGTGTATTGGCGCCCATGCCTTCATTGACCAGATGGCGTAGGGTCTCGATATCCTGGTCGGTGAGGAGCTCGGCTAGTTCGTCCCGCCGTTCAAGCGGCAGGACCGCGGCGATCGTGTCCAAGTCGTGAGCGCGGCGATCGACGGCACTCATTTTGGCAGGCCGTGTTCGTCGTAAAGATCGTCGTGGTTGGAGGTGGTGCCGGCCGGTACGCTTTTCCGACCCTCGGCCGCCAGTCTCAGTAAGGCGTCCATCGTCCCTGTCCGAGTGGCAATCGCCGTTAAGGTCGCGATCGGCCGTCCCTCGCGGCAGATCAGGATCTCGTCGCGACGATGAGCCAGCTCGATCAATTCTTCCAGGCGCTCCGCCGCCTCGACAACCTCCACCAGAATTTTCATGTCAAGCGCTCCTCACCAGACGCGTTCGTGTAGCACCGCATCGAACACCACATCCGTCGAGACGAAGGTACAATGCTCCAGCCTTGCTTGGGCTGCCAGGATACGATCCCAGGGATCCCGATGCTCCCAGTCGAAGGCAGCCGCCAGCTCGGCATGCAGATCGCTGATATCAAGCGTCTGCAGCCCGCTGGCCATCACCGCGGCGCGCAATTCCAGCGGCTTCAGGTCGAGTTTCTTGAGGCGCATCTTGTTGTCCAGTTCATAGAAGGACACCGCACTCACCAGGATGGTGTTGGCCTTGTCCTCGATCAGCGACCGAGCCTTCAAGGAAAGTCGGTCGCTGCCGATCGTCCACCAATAGACGGCGTGGCTGTCGAGCAGAATTCTCACGAGCGGCTCTCTTGCTCCGCAGGCTTGCCTCGCCAAACGCCGGTATCGTCGTTCCAATCGCCTGAATCGATGGCTGCCTGTTCGCTATCGACTGCGTCGAACAGGTCGTCGGGCAGGTGACGGTGGCGCAGCAGGCCGAACGGGCGCTTACCGCCGTCGGGGGGGGCGATGCGGGCATAGACCTCATTGCCGCGCATGATGATGATTTCCTCCCCGTGGTTGGCGCGCTCGAGCACCTCGGCAAAATGTTTGCGGGCTTCGCTGATCTTGTAGCTGGTCTGGGGCATCGAACCCTCCGATATTGGCTCTGGAGGCTTTGTAACATCGTATCGGAATGCGTACAAGCATCGTGTACATCTTACTTCCGATAAGCATTACTTATCGATGGTTATAGCGCAACTCATAGAACCGCGCGGTGACGGATACTAACTATCTACTGGTGTCCGTTTAGCAAATCATTTACCATGATTTCAATGTCTTACGATCTCGCCAAATTACCCATTTCAGCGCTGTTACGACCGATTTCCGACGCGGGCTCAATGTTGTCCCGTCTCGACGAGCGCATCGCGCGTTCTCCGGTCGGCGAGCGTTTTGTCGAACGCTCGCACTTCACCGACGCCTGCGCCTCGCTCTGGATCGATGGCGAGCTCGTCCACCTGGAAGACCTCGTCCTCCACGACGCCACGAAGGACATTCGCACGCCCACCCACGAACTGACCATCGCCCGCGACGTCTTGCGCACCCGCCGCCGCATCGCCGCGCAGCCACCCGCATGGGCGCTGTCGCCGGACGGCCTTCGCAGCTTGCGGGGGCAGGCTTGGCCTGCACCATCACATGGCACCGACGATGCCATGGCGATCGACGCTGGCGAGTTGGATGCCGACGTGGCTGGAGAAGGGGAGGGGGCGGTCGGCGATGATGGCGTCAATGCACTCGAGGCCGAGTTCGCCGCCATTGATGCGGTGCTCGCCCGCTCCGACGCCGCGATCGAGCAGGCAAGGCGGTCCGGCCGCGCAGGCGCCCCCGAAAAAGATCCGCTGGTTTACGATCTCGACTGGGATGAGGACGAGCGTCTCGAAGAGTGGCGCGGCGTGTTGCGCCAGGCGCAAGACCTGCCGGCTGTGCTGCAGGCAATCGTCGCCCTCGATGCCTGGAACGAAATTTCGGTGCTGCAGCATGCACACTGGCTCAGCCGGCTGCTGTCCGCGTCGATCCTGCGTCAGGTCGGGCTGACGACGGCGGCGCACCTGGCCGCCTTCAATCTCGGCCTCAAAACCATCGCCGTCGATCGTCGCCGCCATCGCGACCGGGAGGCCCGGCTCCTCGCGATCGCGCATGGGCTTCTGGCGGCCGCCGAGATCGGGCTGAAGGAACATGACCGGCTGGCGCTGGCACGACAGATGATGGAGCGCAAATTGGCGGGAAGACGGACGTCGTCAAAACTGCCAGAACTAATCGAGCTGGTGATCTCGCGGCCACTGGTGTCGGCTGGTATGATCGCGAAGGATCTTGCCGTCACGCCGCGGGCGGCGCTGCGGCTCGTCGAGGAGCTGGGCTTGCGCGAGATGACCGGGAGGGGGAGGTTTCGAGCGTGGGGGGTGATCTAAAATCACCGGCAATTGTTGACATTCGTTGCAGGGTCGTGGGGCGCTAGTGTGGGCGACTGAGCCTGTTTTACTCCCGGCGTGACCGTCGGTCCCTAAATGTCAAACGATCATCGGCAGGATGATGCTCGTGCGACAACGGGGGGTCGACAAAGGCAGATGTGGAAGACGAGGCCGGCGTTGCGAATGTTACAGCGCAAGATTCCAGGTGGACATCCCTCGTTGTGCGACCGAGGCAAAGGAGGAAAAGAGTGCGTCTAACAAAGGCAGATGTCATCGAGTGCTTCGAAAAGCGCGATAGATCTTATCGGCTTGCAATCATGTGCACTCACTGGCTACGCGATAGTTCGCAGTTGCGCCAAGGGCCATTGACGAGGCAAAGAGCTTGCAGATGGAAGCTCGCGGCCTCTGGATCTCCTACTCGTACCTCGCCCAGGCGCTCGAACAGCAAGATCTGCGCGAAGCCCTTTTGGCAGAATTTGCCCTTACACATCTCTATGCGCTGGCCTCATGCTCGTGGGCAAGGAGCTCCCGGATGAAAGCCTCCTGATACGGCTTGAGCGAGGGCTGACGCAGTGCGCGGAGACTGTCGGCAAGGGGATTGCGCTTCTGGCGGATGCCGTATTCGATCGGCAGGATGCTCATGCCGCACCCCCATTCCTAATGGTGGCATATCCATTCGCAATGATATCTGCGTTGCCGAGATCGACCTCGGTACGCGTCCATCCAGTCCTGCAGGACCTGTTCGGCGATATTCTTGGCACGACGTTGGGCTTGTCCCGAAGCCCAAGCAGCGATCACCGTCACCGAAAGCCGGGATCTTGATGCCTTGGAAGTCGGCAGCGCGATTGCCCGGAAAACCGCTTCCGATCTCAAGCGTCTGGCATTCGAGATTGCCGACGCGCGCTACCTCAATGGTGCAAACAGGCTCAGATCCGAGATCGCCCCATGTCCATGGCTTGCCGTCATAGAAGTCTTCCCGTCTGATCACACCCATCGCCGCCTCCTTGCACCCCGATGGGATAATGGTGTGCGCCCGATCAGCCTGACGCAACCGCCGGCAGAAGTTCACGCTTCGGTAAACGTGTGCTAGTAGTCGCGTTACGATCGGCGCAGGACGGAAGATGGCAGACTGGAAAAAGTGGAAATCGCGCTTCGACTATGAAGTCGCGATCGGGAATAGCGAGGCGGATCGCGACCTCTTGCTCGACATCGTCGAAAAGATTGATCCGGATGTTCAGTGGTTTCGGGTCGACGGCCAGTACGTCATCTGCTCCAACCAGTCACACGCTGCGGTCCACGCGATGCTCATTGGACAGCGTCCGGATGCGCGGAAAATAAAGAGGTAAATGCGGCGATGCTGGTCACTGAGATCGATTTGGAGAAGCGCGAGACACGACCAAGGATTTCAGGGGCGGGGAAGTGCATCTATTGCTACGAGGTCTACCCCGACAGCGAGCTGACCGAAGAGCACGTCATTCCGTACGCGCTCGCCGCAAATGCATTGATCCTTGAGAAGTCGTGCTGCACGAAATGCCAAAAGGAGATCACGAAATATGAGCAAGCCGTTCTGCGGCACCAGCTCGGGGTGTTCAGGGCACAGACCGATGCACCCACTCGCAACAAGAAAGATCGGCCCAAGGACGTGCCTATCCACTTCGTCGAGGTGGACGAGAACAGGAAGGTCTCCAGAGATCTCGGAACTCGGTCGATCCCAATCCTAGACGCCCCCACGATGATCAATCTCTGGCAATCGCCGCCACCAGCAATCCTGCGAGAGACGTTCAGCCGTCCGAGCGAGCCATGGGCATGGAGCGACAAGCCCGCTGTCGACGCGCTGTGCAAGCAGGTCGCAGAAGAGACGGGGGCTAAGCACGGTATTGCGATGAGCGTCGGCAAGGTGAACCGACAGCACTACCTGCGCTCTCTTGCGAAGATGGCCCACGCTTATGCTATCGCCGAGGTCGGTCTGGCCGCTTTCACGCCATTTCTTTGCGACATCATCCTCAATAAAGCAGACGATCTCGAGACCTATGTCGGCGACATGCCGGGCATCGGCCCATTCGCGTTCGATCCTAACCACACCCTGCAGATTTCGCTGGGGGAGGCAGATGGGGGCGAAGCAGGCAGCTACCTCGTTGTCAGGATCCAGCTGTATCCAAGCCTTCGCAGTCCTGAACACATAATCGTAGTAGGACGGCCGACGCGGAATCTCGATCCCAATGCGCAGTTTGCAGAAGAGGGCGCATGAGTTCTGTCAAAGAATACATGCACGAGCTGTGGTCGCAGCGCGACGTCGAAGTCAGCTTTACTTGCCCCCATTGCAAAAACATCAGCGCCACCTGGCTCAAGGTTCCGGGCGATCAGGGGGAGCACTACGAGGAGGTCTTCTGCGAGTTCGACGAAGACGAAGATGCTTGGACGGTCATCATCCGCCACGACGAGTACGGCTGGTCGGCGGAGCTTGAGAAAGCCCCGGACGTCGAGGTCACCGTGAAAGTCGACGACACCTATGACGACTACGAGGAACCAGAACCTGAGCCTGGTGCCTATGGGATCTTCTTGAATGCCATGGGCGACTGGAGACGGAATGTCTTCGATCTCAGCACGCCGGGCGGTGCGAGCAGCCGAAACCGCATGCTTTTCGTCACCGTCTACTCGATCTTAGAAGCCTACCTATCGGACGCCATCATAGGATCAGCTATGCAGGATGTGGCGGTGCAGCGGAAGATGCTCAAGCTCGATGGTCTGAAGGATAAGCAGATCAGCCTCGAAACCATCCTCGACAACCCCGACATTGTCAGGGAGATGGTCAAGACCACCCTTCAGGGAATGTCTTTTCACAATCTCCGCGCCGTCAATAGCCTCTGCGAATCCTGTTTCGGGAAGCCAATATTGCCCCGCAACAAGGATGACCGCGCTCTAGTAATGAAATCAGTCGACAAGCGGCACGACTGTGTTCACCGGAATGGGGTCGACAAGGAAGGCAACATACACGACGACCTGACGGATGATTACCTGCAGAAACTCGGCGACATATTCGCTGCGATGGCGGACACGCTGGACAACGCGATCGGGGACAAGCAGGCAGAGAAGTTTTTTGAGAAACTCGACGACGACGACCCGTTTGACAAGTCTTGAGACGATTGCGTAGCGCGCGGCCGCGGGCTACATTCCGGCAATACGGGTCGGATCGACGAACGGCCGCAAGGACCCGGGGACAGGCATGGAAGACTGCTCCTCCCTGGTGTTCCGCCTTCAAAATCCGCACGACGACAGAAGCAGGATAGATCCGTACAATTTTATCTGGCATGGGCGCGGATTTCTAACTTCTGCGCTGTAAACGCTCCTCATTTAATTGAGGATGCCGACATTGCCGCCCAAAGCACTTTTTCACTGGTCCAAAGAGCCGCTCACTGTTTTTTTGACCAACGCGCCACGGTTTGAAGTTCACACCCAAGGACGCGCCTGGGTGATCGACAAAATCAGCAAGAAGAAAGGCGCCACTTCTCGGGTGACGGCGACTTCTCTCGTTGTATTTCGCGAGCAGGCTGCTGGGCTGTTTGTCAGGCATCCGCTCTTGAGCTGGCTCGGTTGGAAGCGAATTTTCGGGCAATGGTGGTCGAAAGATTTGTACCAAGATCTCGTTTGGGATGCGTCAGACGCTTTTCAATGCGGGAGGGTGATGGTCGTCCGGAGGGCAAGGTTCGCTGATATCAACGACCCGGTCAGGCTCGCGGAACAAAAAACCAAGAGGCGGCGCATTGTAGCAGGCGAACTGGCGGGAATTCCCCTTCTAGTCCTTTTGGTCACTTTGGCAGCTTTGGTGAACGGCGTATTTACTGCGCGTATAAATGCATGGCTCTTCTCTCTCCTGCCGGATGTTGAAGAGAGCACCGCCCAGACGATCCGAGCCACAGGACTTTGGATAGCTGCTGCGGCCATCAGCGCGCTCGCTATTTCAATCTATTTGATGAAGATCGTGCGTCAACCCAATTCCGACGGATCGAAATGGGATGTAGAGGCCGAACTCAAATGTGCGATGGAAAAGGCTGACAAAGCTCAGGCTGCGGAACAACGTCGTAACTCAAGCGGACGATAGGCGGCGCGCAAAGCAAATCCGCCGCCAGTGGTGTGCTGACAGCGGATCGAGGTCTTCGGATGATCAGATATTTGCGATGCTCTCGATCAGTCTCATGACTGTATAGACTTCGCCCGTGAAGCTTGCCGTCTGTCCGTTGACAGCAAGACTGACGCAAACCTGCCCATTCGCGGTGAGCTTTTCAGAGGCGGCAGTAGTCTCTTCCGGATCCGTCACGCCGTTCGGCCAGCCATCCAGATCGCTCTCGTCGGAGAGCGTCGTCCATGTGCCAGGCACCAGTTGCTGCGAATCTCCTTCAACCGCCTCGCCGAGAGCGTTTGCGACCTCATTGTCGGCGTGGGCCGACTCAACCGCTTCCTTGATACGGCTGATCGGGTAGATGCATCCGATAATGCCAGACGAGATCCTCGAACGGCAGCTCCTTGATATCGAGAGGAGAACAATCATCGCCCGCAGCGCGTGAGCGACGTCGATCTCCGCAATGATCATCTCGGCAATAGCCTTGCGCCGCTTCGCCTCTGCGATCGTCATCATCACATTCTCTTCCGGCATCACATCCTCCTCGTCATTTGGTGCCTGACAAGAATGGTGTGCGCTGGCGGGGCACGGCGCAAACGCCGGCAACTTTTCCGGCCAAAATGTCCGTTGCCATTCACGCGGAAATTCTCGTTCCTTTTTCTGCGTCCAATTTTCCGATGCTGCGGGAATTATCGCGTCACAAATCGCGCCATCAATTGCAAGTTCGTTTGAATTTTCGTTGGATTAATTCCCATTGAATTTACGAAGATCACATAAATTGCGTTGGAAAATTTCCAACGGCGATTAGCTTTTCAAATTGCGATTGGTTTTTATGACGCAATTATTTTCGCCTCAAATATTCAGAATGACACTACGTCATTATGATTCCTACGATATTTCGCGTCTGACTCAAAATTAAGCCCGCCGACGGGACTCCCGCGTTTAGTTAATTTCTTCTATATGGGAAAGCAGGGGAACGAAGTTCGTTGTATCAATGCAGAATCGGGGATTGCCAATCCGACTGCAGGCTGCTATCTCGGGAACATGGTAGATGAAACCGAATACAGACGTCCTGGACCTAGCACCGACCTGCTCGAAAAAGTTCGAGCTCTTCGAGCGGATAAGGCGCGCGTCACCATGGAGATCGGGAAGCTCCAAGAGCGGCTGAAGGAGTTGAATATCCGGATCAGCGCGTATGAAGACGCGGGGATTATTGTCTTCGGAGAAAGCCAGTATTGGGCTCTAATGGCGGCAATCGAAGGAAACATCCAAGCGCGAAACGCGGTGGCCGCGACGCTTGCGGGGGGGCTCATGTCTCTTGGTAAAGAGGTCCTCGAGGCGTCGCAGAAGAAGAAGAACCTCTCCGAGGCGTGGGCAAAACTCCTCGTCTCCATGCCAGAACACGACGCCTTCACGTACGACGATCTCGTGACGATGTCTGAGATCATGGACTACGGAATTTCGAAGCCGACGTTGCGCAGTCAGATCAAGACCTATGTGGACAGCGGACTGGTCGAGCGGATCGAGAATGAGCGAGGAAAGTTTCGGGTGACACCGATGGGTAGGGCTACTGCAGAGGCAGCGCTGCCGAAGAAAGTGCCGAGTCGTCCAGCGCTAATCGAGGCACTCGATGATGGTCCGCCGCTTGAATGGGACGATCTGCTCGGAGAATCCTCTCCTGCATCGGAGGGGTCGAATTCGAATGGTTAATCTGCGTTAAGTAATTGCTGTTATAAGAGATCGGCACCGAGAAATCGCGGCTGAAAGCAAAAGAGGCTCCGAAGGGAGCCTCTTAAACCGGAAGAGCAAGCCATTCGCAGTGGCCCAATCTTCTAAAACTTAACCCGCGTCAGGTGGCGCAAATGAGAGAGGACAGATCATGGCTTGGCATCGCCGGACCATAATATCGGTGTCCGCCTAGCGGCGGCACCCTGACCCCATCAAGGGTTAAAAAGGCATGTCGCAAGGTCTACAAAACCTTGCGACGTGCTACGCTTGTTATAAGTGGACCGCGCTCGCGTGTCCACCGCTTGCTACAGGTCCTATAGGTAATCGAATCCAACTTGCCGGAAAACTAGTCACTCAGTAGTGTTCGCCGAACGCAGGGTTGAGGGACTCATGAAGAAACTACTGATGGCCGCCGCGCTGGTTTCCGCGACGATGTCGGCTGCGCATGCACAAGAAGACGACGAAGAGCGGCAGTTCATCGTCAACCAGTACAAAGGCTGGACGGGCATTGTCCTCCGTTGCACTCCGAACACATCCCACAAAGTGGTGACGGCTGCGCTGTGTCAGAGCGCCAGTGCTGAATTCAACTATCTCGCCGAGAATTCCGGCATCCCCCATCGTGTCAGCGACGGCGAAGACATGTTCCAGATGACGGTGAACTCCCGGAAGCTCGGGACGCCGCTGATCCTGAACATGACGACCAGTGCCACGACAGGAAACAGCGGCCCTATGGGCGTCCACGTGCGTTTATCTGGAGAGAAATTCTACTCCACCGCCGTTGAACAAGATGCGAAGCCTGGAGACCCAGAAGCCTCGCCGCGTGGTGGCGATCTGGTCCTATGGGAGCAGACCGTCATCGCATCGGGGTTCGGTGATCAGCAACTCGCCCGAGACATGGCTCCGTACGTGAACGATAAGATGAAGATGTTCTTCACCGAGTTTCTGAAGGGATGGCGTGCCAAATGAAGCATAAAATACACACGGGTGCCCGGAAAGTCACAGCAGCTGCCAAGGCCCGTCCTGCGGAGACGCGGTGGTCACTGATCGGCGCCGCGGTCGGGGCAATGCTCGGCTTCCTGATCGGCGGCGTCGGAATTGCGGCGATGGGGGGAGCAGCTGGCGTTCCAGCAGCGCTAATCCTTGCGATCGCCGGCGGTGTGCTTGGGAACCGATACGGCATCAGCAAAGATCGCCCTGTTCGGTAAAGGAAGATGCCATGTGGCCGTTCACGAAGAAGAAAAAAGCCGAGCCGACGGTTTCCGCGAAACCTGATCTGACTGGTCTGAGCAAACACGATCAGGAAATGTACGCGGATGCGCAGAAATGCGTCGATTGGTTCATCGATTATCTCGGTGATGACGGAGTTTTCGGCGAAATTAGAGACGAACGCGAGCTTGCCGCCCCACGGAATGCACTCGTGAATGCGTTCCGTGTGCTCTTGACGATAGAAACTAACGAAAAAGTGAGGGAGCCGCTCCTGCAACTTGGATTGCTGCTATCGCATTTCCAGCCAGGTGTCGGTGCTCATCCTCTCCGGATGCTCCCCGTGAAATCCGCCGAAGTCATCGATCCTGAACGTCTGACCGACCTGATCTTATTGCACAAGGGCGAACACGACCGCTACAACGCGTTATATCCGAAAGTTCAGGAGGACATGAATGCAATGGCGGAGAAGTACCAGCAGTCGATCGATGTAGCCGTCCTTCGGTCATTGAAGCAGGCCGCTCGCTAGTGCATAGGAAAAGCCACCTCACCGGGCGGCTACTCGATCTTCTTTGTCGGAATTCGCTATCCCGCGCGCTCTACAATAGAGGCGTCCCCACATTGAGGAATTGAACGTCGTTTGAAATTCGTTGACGAATTTCTGGCTCTCTCCCCTTCGATCCAGCAGGCCAGTTGCCCAGTTTTGAAGTATAGGCTGGACCTTTGCGTAGTCAGGGTCAGCCGAAATCCGACGAAAGTTGTCGTGGAGTTTTTCTTCCGGGAATCGCGGAGTGAACAAGTCTAACATTCATGTACCGTTCGTGGGGGCAGTCGCGTATCTCTCTGGCTGTTGCGGCACCAGAGTTGCCGATAGGAGCTGGTTAATACGGGCCACGATCCAAACGGCGCAGGAATAGTCTCGCTGTGACGAGATTGATCTGAAGCCTGAATGTCGCGTCTTCTTCTTCCGACAACCCGGGGTGGCCACCGTGAGGATGCATCCGGCTCATGAGTGCCTGGACGAAGGGAGACTTTTTGCCATCAGGGCTCCATTCATTATAATCAGCTAGGAGAAACGGCGGTGTTACGCCTGCACCCAAAAAGTCCCGTTTCTGGCGGCTATCCAAAGTTGGATCGCACTCCAACAGGACGGCAATCTCGTTGAAATAGCTCTCGAGGAAGTTTCGAAGCTCGCCATTCGCGCCGGACCACTCCCCTCGCTGGAACGCAGACATTGCGCGAGACAAATGGCCTTCAGCAGTGCTCAGTTTGTGCTTCCTAAGTAGTTGGACGACTTCGTTCTCGGCCTCTCTCATATTGAGCTCGGGAGCATCGGCAGGCAGCATCCTGACAAGCGTCGCAGGTACCATTGGGGTTCGTCTCCCCCACACGTCGTCTACCTCGGCAGGTTCAACGATCTCGAAGCCATCGAATCTCAGACCTGCTTTCAGCTTCTGCCACGACGCCTTTTCTTTGGCAGTCGACCAGTTTGCGAGCGCTTTTTCGATCATGGCACGCTCCAAGCTGACTTGGCCGGATTCCGTGTATACCGCCGGGCCACCTTCAATAGCAGCCTTGGAAAGGCTGACGACCCGGGCCGATTTACTGCTCCCGCCGCCCCGATCCTCAATTCCCCATTGCACTTCGAGAACATCAATCTCGCTATGAGAATAGCTATCTGAAACAACTTCAGCAGCAGCTACTACCGTCATTCGATTGAATTCGCTCACCATTCCTTGGTCCCCCAGACTCACTCAAGATGCTCGTTCATCGAACTTGGGCACAACGCTGCTTGAAGATCCGCTCGGTGAGCAGTTCACGGACATATCTGGTTCCTTACTGGCCCCCGATTACTCGTGCCTGCGCCAAACGTTAGCTAACCGATGACAAATGGACATAGAAATCCTGAGACGATAGACCGTGGTTTTGCCCAGCTGCCAGCCACCCCGTCGAAGTAAGGTTTCCAGAATTTCTCGAACTGCGGAACAATCAGATTTGCGTACTGCATATCCTCCCGGAGGGCTTTCCAGATGCCGCCGGCGTAATTTGCGAGTACGAAATCAATCGCCAGGATGCCGTCCATTGGTGGGTGCATTAGACGGGGTGGGTCAAGCAAAAGAGTTTGGCCCAGCTGATTGGCAATTTTTGTCATTCGGGCTCCCCCGAACTGAAAATGGTATAGAGGGTGGATGTCATCGGTGAGATGAGGGCTGTCTTTGGCCGTATCTATGATGTGCCGGTCGAAGTGCCACGCGGCCTTCAATTCGGCACCTGTCGGTCCCTGGGCATACTTCTCGACATTGATTTCGAGCTTCGCAAACTGATCGTCGGGCTCGCCGTCGAAGCGGCCGATCATCGATATATTCAGCTCGATCCGGAAGCCCGTTGTTTTGGCCGGAATGGTGCCCTTGGGTGAGTTGAGCAGGAACGTCAGGTTGGTGATATCATACCCCCAAGCCATCTCGCCATGGGCGGACGGCAAGGAACATTGCTCTGCCGCGGCGTTTAGCGGACCTACATCCGAACACACCCTTTTTCGGCTCAGGATCGTCGCAAGAGCTCTCAGTGCTGTTGCTGATTTCTTCCGCTGATCGGAAAAGTTATTTTTTACCATTGCGAAGGCTAGCCATGAGTTCGTCGATCCGAGCACGCTCGAAGGGATGAATTTCGTATCCGTTCGATTTATGCATCCGCTCGAGGATCGCCTTCAGAGATCCGTAAATACCATCCTGCCACTCGCGTCTGTCTACCGACAACTGGACGGCGTCTGTGGGAGATATTGGCGCGTGAAGTAGCTTGCACACATACCAGTATCGACGGTCGTATCCTTCGACCAAAGGGTCCGCAGCCGCTAGTTGGGGAAGTCTCAACGCCTTCCTCAGAATTTGGACCCGCTCCTCGGCCTCAAGGCGCTGCAGGGCGGCGGTGGGATGAATTTTGCTCCATGCCGAGCTCAGTGCAAACATCCACCAACGTGGCCAGGCCTCGGAGAATACTCCCGTATAGGCCGCAGGCGCTGCGAACTTTGCCTTCAGTTTCGTCCAGTCGGGCGATTTGCCGATGTCGACTCCGAGGCGCGCAGCAAGCAATTGCTCGTCTATGAGAGGCCCGGAGCCAAGGATCAAATTCCGCAAAACAGAGCGTGCAAATACATGAGCCGGATATGACCTGTTTTCAGCAATATCGCCGGCAATACGTGCATCCAGAATATCAAAGGCATCAGGTAGATCGATGATGCGGGTGTAGATGCTTTTTACAGTCTTGGATTTAAGGCCACTTATTGTTTTGTAGCCCTTGGCGAGCGCTATCATTTCCCGTGCGATCAAAGCCTTGTTGTCCGTAATTGATGCTTTGTAATACTGGCGATCGAACAAATCATGGCTGGTCTCGTCTTTGTCGTAAGACACTTTGAAATTGTCATCGACTGACCACAGTAGGATCGGAAACGGGGTGATTTCCGACTCTGTCATTCTAGTTCTGAGTTCCTGTGCGAGCGATAAGGCGCGATAGTTCACGCGCACCCCGTCATCATCCGCGGCGCGATCCAGGCGCAGATCAAGAAGTAGGCCGTCAAACTTCAATTTGCTGATCTGACGAATTTCTTCGTCGAACTGCACCGGCGTGCGGACGTCGATCTTGAGATCTGGGCTTGCCTGCTCAAGCAACTGAACGATTGGCTTGACCTTGTTCGCCTCGTCGTCAAGACAGACGTAATTAATAGGCATTATCGGGCAGCTCCTCATCGGTTGCTTCAGGCATCGTTACTCGAAAACAGGTGGAGAAGCCGGTTTGCGGCTTATGGAGCATCACTTCGCCGTTTGCAGACTCCACGATGTCCTTCACAATCTTGAGACCCATTCCCATTCCGGCAAACGTTCCGTCCTCCTCAGAGGCGCCGGTGGCCGATGTCGTTGTGAAAAAAGCATCAAAGATCCGGCCAGCACCTGCCTCCGGGATGCCGTCACCGTTGTCCATAAAGTCGAGGTAAATCTTGTCACCCAGCCGACCGCACTCGATACGAATATGTCCTTTCGCACCTGCTCGTCGGATGGCTTTAACCGAATTCGTGAATAAATTTATAAGTATAGATGCCCATTCAGATTTGTGCATGGGACGCACAAACAAGCCAAACCCTTCGAACTGCTTTTCCAGCGTTAGCTCCTTGCGGTTAAGTTTTGGTGAGACAACTTGGATGAACGCATTGACGACATCACGTATCTCGAGCGCAACGACATCTCGACTTACATTATCGCGAACCGTGGCGTCGAAGTACGTCAGATAGCCCTCAAAGTCGGCAATCTGATCAAGAAGATCGTCGGCCTGCGTCGCACCCTCCGACTGGGGTTCCAGCCGAGATGCCAGAAGCGCGGCAGATGCTCGGACAGCCTCCAGAGATAGTCGGATCTCATGTGTAAACTCACCGATTGTCAGTCCCAGGCTCGCGAGAACCCGCATCATCCCGAGTTCTTCGAGAAGGGCCTCTCCTGAGTTGCCGATGTCCAATATCGACTCGCGAACAGAGTCCACGACGTGTGATAGGGCCGCTGCATACTGCGGATCGTCATTGGCACTCTTCTGCAATGCCCCGAGGCGCTCAAGGATATCGTCGGCTTGGCCCTTGGGGCTTCGCCTCTTCTGACGAGTGTCAGTAGTGGTCAGTCGCCTATCGCGAGCTTCGGCGATCGGAAGGATTGCGGTTTTCAGGACAGCAGAAACAAAATCCTTGAGCTCAAGAAACGATTCATTCTCGAGGAGGCCCTCACGGCTAGAGGTTTCTTCGAAGTGAGCGCCATCGACGTCATTGATTTCGACGAAGCCGAGGAAATTTCGATTGCTGTGCGGCGGCAGCACTTTCCGGAGAAGATTTGAAGCATTTAGCTTCAGCCAGTCATCGAAACGCTCTCCATATGGGAGAACGCGAAACCCGTTACGATAGAGACGAATGCCCCCGCTACTCTGCAGTTTTTCAGCGACTTTCGAGCGGAACGAATGCTGCGTCTCCTTGTCGATATAGTAATAGGCTTTGAAGCGGACCCCGCGCAGATGAGGATAAGGTTCCGATGGGTGGTCCCGGCGCGGGCCGATCGGCGTCGGTCCGCTCTGGATATTGAAACGTTCTGACCGGATGCTCCAGCTGCCAAACCCGCTGTCGTCAACCTGCCCCTCAATTTCTGCCAAAGCGTGTTTAAAGTAGAGTGACCAGTCGTCAGCTACAATCTCCAGGTCCCCATTGCGCTCCCGAGCAAAGGATGCCTTGAAGCCGGGATCCTCGTTGGATCCTGAAGCAGTTGCAGAGAGCGGGAACGGTTGGATAAGCTCCGCAATATGGCGGTGGGAGCGCTCGATCTGGGCATCCGACCAACTGTCGCGGAGATCCAAAATCGTAAGTCGCGTGCCGTGCGAGAACGGCTTCTTGATCCGGTTGATGGTGCTTGGGACGGATGTGAGATTGAGTTCCGCTTCGAACTCATCCCAGTTAATCTCCAATCGGAGACCGTAGTGCAGATGGGATGTCGTTGTTTCCAAAATGAGACGACGGCCAAGCCGTTGCGCGGCAAATCGCCCAATTCCCTTTCTACCAGCCTTTTGTCTTTTCCAGAGCTCCGAGCGTGGCGAGACGACCTTGTTCGGAGTGGATAATCGCATGAAGCCAGCTTCGAGCTGCTCGACGTCCATTCCGGAGCCATTGTCGAAAATCTCGAGCGACGTTTGTTGTCCGCTTCCCGTGCTGAAAATCAGATCAACGTTCGTGGCGTCAGCATCATATCCATTCTTGACTAGCTCCGCCACGGCAGTCTCTTGCTTGGCAACCAGCTCCAACCCCAGCCGTGAGATGTGGCTGGCATCGACTGAAAAATAGAGTGTCCCCTGTCCTCGCTTCAGCAGCATCCCGTCCGCTGCACCAACGGTCTCTATTAGTGTTTGCGCATGCTCGTAACCCTGTTGTGTCAGTCCAAACCTCGGTGCGCCATCCTTTTCAGAGGGAACCGAAACGATAAAATTCTGCGCCAGCCATTCGCTGGTGACCTTTTCGATCCATCCGGGTTCGTGGAACAGATCTAAATGATCAGCTACAATAGAAAGGCTGTAGGAGAGTGGTTTCTCCCGATCGCTGCTCCGGCCGTCCTCGGTGATGTGGTCTTGGGCCATTCCCGCGAGTTCGAAGAGGAAGACGTTCCGGAATTCGTCGTAGTCCAGCTCGAAACTCGCCGGCTGGTAATACTTTTCTTTAAGCAGTTCTCCAATCCGCGTGATGCCGCTGTTCAAATAGACCCAGTTGCCATCGTCCTCCTCGTCGTCTGGAGCGCCGTCGTGAGATGCGATGGCCTCGATCCGGTTTTGCAACGCATACCCGACGTCGTCTATCCATTCGGATTCATAGGCGAGGCCAAGGTTGTCAGCCACACGCTTATAGTTCACCATCCCGTCGACGTGGGCGGGCTTGCCGCCTTTCATAAGCGGATCGCTCAACCCCACCATGCCGATGATGACAAGGTCGTAAAACTCATCGAATGAAAGCTTCTGGCCTCGGAAATCTTTTTGGGGCAACATTACCACCGACATAACTCCCCACAATGGCTAACCGCTCGTTTGCAATCCACAGGAAACCTCATGATTGCATTCACGATTTTCTCGATGGCTGCTTGGAGTTGTCTGAGTCCTCTGACGTATCTAGCAAAATATCCGCGCGGTGTTGCCGGATAGTTATAAATCACCAGGCCTGACGTTGGTGCAACCCAAAATATCATGTTAGTCCCGCCTACAGCTATCGAGCTCGTTCAATACTTAACGGGCGGATTACCGGATCGGCAACTAAAAGCTCTCATCGACGTCCATAGCTTTTTCAGCAGCATATTTGCCCGCACTCCAGGTATTGTGAACGAGCCAATCTTCGGCAAGAAAGAATTCGCCGCCAAGCACTTCGGCTCCCTCGGTCACGAGGCGCCGTTTCATGGCATCCTCGCCGACGATTGCCACCCTGGCATTCGGATAAGGTTCAGCACCGGAAACTTGTTGCGGGTATCTTACAACCCATTTGAATTGCCCAGCAGGATAGGCGCTTTGAATCTGATCTCGGCGGGCCGATGGGCTTCGGGAGAACCCCACCTTTATGATACACCGACCATCCACGTCGTCGTCTGACTTTCCGAGATAGGCCGCAGTGTCGCCGCTCAGTTCCATGATATAGAGGTGCTTCGGGCCGTCGGTTTCACCGACCCAGTACGGTTCGGCCGAAGGCGGGACTGCGCGGCTAGGAGACAAAGCCGACTCGAGGGTTTGGATCACACCGTTTACGCGCTGTCGCTGGCCGTAGACCGGAACCTCATAGACATCGAGCTGCAGCAGGTGCTCGGCCTCTATAGGGCTCACCTGCACCCCGCTTGATCCGATGTATTCCGCGTGTGCGCTCGCGTAGGCAGCCGGGAAAAGCTCGTCGACGGAAATCCAATCTTCCTGAACAATCCGCCATGCGCGAGTTGCTTGCACTGCGAAGGGCCATTTTCCCCTCGACGCCGGATCTCTCTCCTTCTCGGCCCATCGATCTCCAGCTATGAAATGACCGGCGGGCCCAGTATTGTGCGAAAGCTCAAGAACTCCTACCACTTTTCCGCGCATCTCCAGCGGCCCCCTGCTCTTGGTGACATAGATTGCCATCAGCGTCGTGGGCGTCGACAGTCGTAGGTATCGATTACGCTTCGCTTCGTCAGCAAAACCGATGCAGCCCCAGCTGGCTGGATCAAAACCCCAAAATGATGTCAGCCATAGATCTCGCCCCCCGGGAATTCTATCGGTGTGCGGAGCCAGGTCGGCAGCCGAGCGCCAGTCAAATGCGAAGACCTCGCGTTGTGCGGCCTCTATATCGATGTTCCCCAAGGCTCCGCGGATATATACCATAGCATCAGGTGCAGGATGCCGTTCTCCCCGCTTCACAAGTATGGTTGTGAGCGGTGGCAGCCCTCGGTCATGAAGAGCGTGAAGAATTACCTCCAAGTTCTTTCCTAGGCCGCGGCCTGTGGGGTGGTTCCAACCGACGGCCTCCCCCACCTGCTGGTAGGTCGCCCGCGTTTGCCGCATGGCCTTTTCAGCAAGAAAACGAGCAATCTCTGTTTGAAGTGAATCCATGATGTCCCCAATATCACTGTCATGACTTACCACTATTTCCTGATGCGAGGCTTCCCGCGCAATCAAACACCTTCTGTTTCCACGGGACGGCACGGACCGGCACTGCTCAAAAGGCCGTCTCTTTAAACCTTTTCAATACGCCGTCGCGGATTGGGGTGGGTAATCGAGACCATCGACCTGCGTTGCAAAGTGCAAAAAAATATGCAAGAAATCCTGTTAATGCAAAACTCGATGATTCCCGTGGGGTCCCAATGATTAGTGATGAGCGACGTTTTGAGTTTGAATCTGCGATCCGTCGGGACGTACCCCGCGATCTACTCGTCGAGATTGAACACCAATTCGGCTTAGCCGCGCAGCAGGCCGAGGCCGCGGTAAGTGGCTCACAGGCGGCAATCGCCCATGGAGTGGCACTCTCAAGACGGCGCGCAAGCCGAGCAACTGGTCTCGTCCGCTTTCAAATTATCGACGAGATGTTCGAGCAGATGCTCAACCGGCACGGTGCAGAATTCGTCAAGTCGGTTCCGATCGAACAGGGCCCAGATGAAATTAAAGACGCGCCGGTTTATCTCACCACTGGCCGCTTCGGACACACAATGATCGGTTTTGCATCCCATCGTGAAGTGGATGATCTGCCGATCAAGAATGCGACCCGATCTGCATTGTGCAATCAAAACCGCGGACTGTCATACGACCTGTTTCATCCGCCAGAGATGTTTACCGACCGAGAACGTTTTGTCGTCATTATGGTCCGTCGTGATGCGCACGCTCTTGGAAAGATTGCATCAATCACAGTGTGTGTTGCAGACGCACGATCGCAATCGTTCTTGTTTCAGGCTGATATCAAGGACTTCCTGGCGGGTTACGGATCGCAAGCTCAACCGGCGGCTAAGGCCTTCTCCCTTAAACAGGTGAAGAAGTCATTCAAGGCCTCCAAAAAGGACGGCCCCGCGGATGAGAAGAAAGGCAATGAAAATTAGGAACGACCGTGCGTAGTGGAGTGCAAAGTTTTGTTGGCGCGAGATTGGCTGAAGCGAGGCAAGCGAGAGGAATAACTTCCCGCAAGGCGCTGGCCGATCTGATGCAGCGCGCTGCAAGCACAGTTATCCGTTGGGAAGAGGGCGAAACTGCACCAGAACCCGCTGCCTTAACAGAACTGGCTTCCGTCCTTCGCTTACCAGAGGAGTTCTTCCTGACGCCTCGCCGTGAAGGAAGTGGCCTGTCGTTTTTTCGGTCCTTTGCCGGTGCCTTACGCGGCGATCGCTTGTCACAGCAAGTCAGGTTGGCATGGCTCGAAGATGTTACAGCGGTCGCTGAACATTACGCCCATCTTCCCGAGATAAATGTTCCCGATCTCCTGCAGGGTCGAAATTTTCGCAATCTCCGCGATGAGGACATCGAGGCATACGCTCAAGCAGCGAGAGAGCATTGGGGCCTGGGTCTTCGCCCTATTCTTAACATGGTCGAGCTGCTGGAGCGGATTGGCGTCATAGTCGCCAGCGAACCAATGGAAACCGATCAGCTGGATGGCCTGAGCCGTTGGGGATCGGACGGTCGCCCATACGTCCTGCTCGCCAGCGATAAACAGTCTTTTTCCCGACGCCAATTTGATGCTGCTCATGAACTAGCCCACCTGGTGCTGCACCGAGCTGTGACTGAAGAGGAATTCGTCGAGAACTTCAAAGCAATTGAAGATCAGGCCCACCGCTTTGCGTCCGCATTCTTGCTCCCGGCAAGCCAGTTCAGTGTTGAAATCGACACCGCTGCTATTTGGGAGCTGGAGCGACTGAAGGCGCGTTGGAAAGTCTCGATCAAGGCGCAAATTATGCGTCTGCAGCGGCTTCGGATCTTGGACAAAAGCTCCGCAACTCGCCTCTACAAAATCTACAGTGCGAAGGGCTACTCCAGGCGGGAACCGTTTGACGAAATTTGGCCGATGCAGGAACCGACATTACTCGCGGACGTGTTCAAGGCATTGGTCGATGCAGGGCAAGTCACAAAAGAGGATTTGCGGGAAGATCTGCCGCTGTTTCCGCACGACGTTGAAAGTCTCACAGGTCTGCCATCCGGATGGCTAAGCTTGCAGGGTGCGAGAGTCGTGGAGCTTAAGCCCGTCTTGACGACACGTGACAACCTCGGAGGGGCTAGAGGAGAAGTAATTCCGATCAAACGAAACGGTGAGTGATAACGCCATTTGACTCCGGCCATCTCCAGCCGTGTCGACGGTTCGAATCCGTTCACATCAGGATTTTTGTCAATTGTTCATTCGAGTGGCATCGAATTTCTCCTTGGTGAGCGGATCCGCGGCCTGAGCCCATAGCATTACCGGCCCGGTTCTCGGGCCTATACAACCTCACATCCGGTCGCCACTCTCAGCGGCTGCACCATTTTCCCGCATTCGACGGGCACGGGCTCAGGAGAACGGGACCAAACTC
>Ga0209257_1000652_pt1 | contig 55125 bp, 50 predicted proteins | sample AraplaCvi_mCL_r2_FD_184277 | JGI IMG/M metagenome (GOLD analysis project Ga0209257, IMG submission 184277) | Arabidopsis root microbial communities from North Carolina, USA - plate scrape MF_Cvi_mCL_r2 (SPAdes) (version 2) | ecosystem: Host-associated > Plants > Roots > Endosphere | place: USA...
CGAAGATGTAGTCGAGCACGAGCAGGGCGACCGTCAGCACGGTCGCGACGCGGATGATGTTCAGCGCGTCAGGCAGCGAGATGAAGCGCCATTTCGTCGTGGTCAGGTTGAAGATGAAGAACACGACGACGCTGAAAGCGAGGAAGTAGGGCAGGATCTGGAACAGCAACGGCAGGCGGTCGAAGAAGCCGTCGCCACCCTCGAATCGCAGATAGAAGGCGGCAAAAAGCGCCGCCGCGGTCGCCAGCAGGTCGTGGAGCGCGATCAGGAAATTGCGCAAGGTGAGATGCGAAAGACGCGTCATCAGATCGCTCACCCCGGATTTCGTGTCTCTGCAGCAAAGCGAATGCCACTGTTAGTTTCTGACGTCCACTCCGGCGCGAATGGTTTGACCAACGGTGATTTCCTCAGGATGGAATACGCTCCATCACGATCATCATTCGAAACCCAATTTGCCGGCGAATAATGCTTGGTACGCGGTCCTCGAGGGCAATGAAAGCTCGCGTGAATTTCGCGGGCATGAGTGTCCAAGGCTGAAATCCACCGCTCAGCGGATACGCAAACAGGCTGAGCCAGTCGACGCTGCGTACACGCAAACGCGGGACCAACTGCTCAACTCGCTCACGCGTGGCTGGCCGCGCAAACAGCAGCGTGGGAATGGCTTGGTTGGAATCGAAGGGGTCTCGGTCCGGATTTATCGCTACAGGTTGGAAGGGATCGACGCCCATTTCGACCGGCTCTTCGTGAAAATGGGTATAAAAGTGGCGGGCGACGGGCGTCATGGCGGGTTCTATCATTGCAAGCCGCCCGCCGGGTTGCAAAACTCGCGCGGCTTCCTCTAGAAATTCGAGCGGGCGCTCGAGGTGATGCAAGACGTCGAGCATCACGGCACCGGCAAAGATGCCATCCCGAAACGGTAGGCAATGCGCATCTGCGACGACGTCGATACCTGGAAAGCGCAGGACGTCCATCGAGATGACGTCCTTTCGGGATTCCTTCAGATGCGCGGTCCCGCCGCCGATATCGAGAAGTCGCCCCTCCGGACACGCCACCATGAGGCGCCGGTGATAATCATGATAGAGTAGCCTCAGCGTTTCCTTTCGCTGCCATATGGCGCGGTGCAGAGCCTGACGTTCGTCGAGAGGAGCATCGGCGACGGCGGTGTTGGTCATCAGATGGCCTTCAATTTTCGATACGCGAACAGCACCATCTTGAGCAGCAGCCAACCGTCGCGAAAACGCGATATCTGCGTCTCGCCGAAGGTGCGCGCCTTGTAGTGGACTGGGGTCTCAATCATCTTCAGATTTTGCTTTGCTGCGCCGAAGATCAGATCGAAGTCGCCGAACGGGTCGAAGTTGCCGAAATAGGATCGCTCCCGAATCAAGGCCTCATAGTGATCTCGGCGCAGCACTTTCGTGCCGCAAAGCGTATCGGTCAGGCGCGTGTTGACGAGGTAGCTGAAAATGTAGGCAAATGTCCGGTTAGCGAGAAAATTCAGGCGACGCATCGCTTCGTCTTCCATAGGATAGACTAGGCGCGTTCCATTTACGAAATCGGCCTTCCCTATTTCGATGATCGAGTGATATCTCGGCAACTCCTCAGGGGGCATAGTGAGGTCCGCATCGAGGATCATCAGCACGTCGCCAGTGGCATGGGCAAAGCCCTTGCGGACGGCATCACCCTTACCTTTGCCCTCCTGCTTCATCACCTTGATCTGCCACTGATCCTTGTACTTCTCGCGAACGCGCTCGCATTCCTCGAAAGTGCCGTCTACCGAATTGCCCTCGACGAAGATGATCTCCTGCTGTGATCCGAACCGGGGCATTCGCGTGATTGCGCTCTCGATATTGCCTCTCTCATTGCGGCAGGGAATGACTATGCTAGCCGACAGTTTGCGGTCGGGGAATTGCCGGATTGGCCGTCCGACAAGGTAAGTGCGCAGGCAAAGGCGCCTGATTCCAGGGAGCGGCGCGATGAAGCGGTTGACGAAGGTGCCGAGGCCTAAAAGCTTGCGAGGCAGGAGCTGGCGCTGCTCGTGTCGAATGACCTCGAAGTCTGCGAGATCCATTAGGTTGAGGAAGTCGGCGGTGGCGAAGTAGTTGATCGGTGGTTGCTTGCTCTTTAGCTTCAGGATCTCGCCGATCTTGAGGACGGGCTCCCACAAATGCGAATAGTAGGAAATCACAAGGCGCGTCTCGGGCGAGCACAATCTGTGCACCATCCGCAGCGTTTCGTCGATTCTTTCGAACATGCCTATGGTATCGGAAACCACGATGTAGTCGAAGGGGCCCTCGATCGCGCTTAGCGTGTTCGCATCCTCCACATCGCCGACGATGAAGTTCAGATTGGGGAACTGCGATTTCGCGCGCTCGATCGCGCCGGTGCTGAAATCGATGCCGACCCCATAGCCCGGTTCAAGTGCCGCAAGCAAGTCGCCGCAACCGCAGCCAAGTTCTAGTACGCGCTTCTGGCGGGGGATCAGGAACCGCACAAACGCGCGATCTTCGTCGTAATAGGCGGAATTGACCGTGCGCCAATAAGCCTGCTCGCCGATCGTTTCCTCGGTATGCTGCAGGAAATTAAGTTTCCGGGGGCTAGGCGTCTGCTTCGCATCGATGACGTCGCGTGTACACATGATGATGGCGCTTCCTGGCGAGCACTAGTCCTCAGTCGGCTGCTAACTATTCGGCTCGGCGCAAGAGGACGAACACCGTGCGGAGCTCGATCAGCGTGTCGCCATCTTGATACCGGACCGATTTCGGTCCGAGTAGGTCGACATTGGCGGCCGCCTTGACAGCTTCCGCCGTCGGAAAATAGCTCTTGTCGATCACGTACGCCCCCACCTCCTCGCTGACGAGGGCTTCGACAAAGCTGTTGGTTGTCCCTCGCCTATCGCTTACATAAGCCTTAGTCAACGGCTCGACACCCGCGTAAGTCAGTATGAATCCCTCGCCATATTCGCGGAATGGCACTCTGTAAGCGTAGTCCAAGACTTTCTTCTGACGCGCGTTCAATTTGGCGATCTCGTCCTTGTCAAGCAGGGCTGCGTTGGTGCGCTCTGTCCGGTCGACTAAGTACAGATGCAATCGCTGCACTACGGGAAAGGCCATTAATAAGAGGGCGGCCGACACCAGCAGGAGCTTGATCCGCGACGGGCGCCGCCTGATCAGAAGCTGGTATGCGACAACGCAGCCCGGCAGCGTCGCGGAAACCCCCGCAGAATAGTGGAAGTCGTAGTGCTTGAAGACAAATAACGCCGATAGCGCTGCTGCCGTGCCGCAGCCGACCCCTACCGTGAGCTCGGGCCGTGGCTGGCGACTCCTAAGGAGAAGGGTGCCCGCAATTATGAGCAGACCCACGCCTGCCAGTAGTGCGAGCGGAAGGGCAAAGGCTCGGTGGGATGGGATGGAATAAACCGCCTTCAGGATCTCTTCTAGGTTCGCCAATGTTTGGTCGCCGGCTCCATAAAGGCCCGATCTGAAGGCGACTGAACGATGAAAGAGGAGAAGCGCGCGGAACTCATCCCAACCGATAACGATATAGCCAACCAGACAAACGAGTCCAACGAAAGCCACGACGAACATGGCAAGGCTTCTGACAAGTATGGCTATGCGTTTCAGCGGAAACCCATACTGCGCGAACATAGATGCGCAAAGAGCCGCGGGCACGTAGATGTATGAGAGTTTGTTGAGATAAGCGACCGCGCTGACCGCGGCAGCAATTGCGATTGTTCTCGTTGTGCCCCGCTCGTCACGTGAAATCTGGAACAGGCTGAGCAGGAACAGGACGTTGATGACCAACGCGAAGGCTTCGTTGCTCGGCGAGAGAAAGTTGGTGATCGTGGCCGGGGTCGACAACAACCAGACGGCGAGACTGAGCACGATTACCGAGGAGGGCAGGAGTGGATAGGTTATCCGGACGAACAGATACACTCCACAGGCACCGACGAAGGAGGTCAACGCAATCGCGCACAACTGGTAAGTGCGAACCTGATCTAGGACACTGTTGAAGAAATCGAGTGGGTTGGATGCAAATGGATGTCCGCTTAGCGCTAGGGCCAACCAGCTTGTGTAGTAAAAGGGAAGGCCGGGATGGTTGGTCAGTCCGATTGCTGGGTACATGTGGTGGTGGCCGAGGCGAAACGCGAGGTTGAATGCGTTCGCAAGACCAAGAGGCTCATAATCGTTGCCCAGCCAAAATGAAATAGGGTACAGCAGGGCCAAAGAAACTGGTAGGAGGAAGAATAGGCTGGCTAGGGTGAGCGACAGGCTCGCGGAGCTAAACTTCATTAACGATGGTATCCCGTGTAGGGGTGATGTGTGGCCCGAAACCGCTGGTTGTAGGTTGGATTTTACTGAGATTGGTAAGGCACGCAACAATGTTTCAGAGGCTACTGCGGGATCTCGCCGTCAAGTTGTTCGGGATTGTGGGCGAGGCGGGCTTCAAATCTAGTCTTTTTCGCCGTGTGTTTCTGACGCTCTATTCTGGATACAAGCAGTACCTGGAAGCCGGGGCAATCGACGAGCTGAAGCAGTTCGTTGCGGAGGGCTCCGTCGTGATCGATGTGGGTGCAAATGTCGGCTTCTTCTCTCGGCGTTTCGCAACCTGGGTCGGCCCTCGGGGGAAGGTCATCCTGCTTGAGCCGGAGGAGCACAATTTCAAAGCCTTACAGTCGATGATCGAGAGAAGCGGCTTCATCGGGCGCACTCGCCTTATGAAGGCCGCTGCCGCGGAGAGGACCGGGAAAGCTCTTTTCAAGGTCAATCCACGGCATCCGGGAGATCACAAGCTGTCGGCAGACGGCACCGGCGTTGCGGTCGATACCGTGCGTCTAGATGAACTAGTGGTGGACAAGCACAAAGACAGGCCTGGCCTCGTTAAGATCGATGTCCAAGGTGCCGAGCTTGCCGTGCTACGCGGCGCGCCGGACATTCTGCGTCAGGCAGGTCCGGCTCTATTCGTTGAGCTGGACGAGAATGGACTTCGGAAGTTCGGAGCTTCTGTCAAGGACATTCTCGACTACCTGGATGGCTTCGGATACGCTGCGTTTTGGCTGGAGAAGGGCGGTAGGCGCACGTCGGCGACCGACAACGACATTGCGGCGCGAATCGTCGAATTCGGCTATGTTGATGTGCTTTTTCTGCTTGTGAATAGCGTGGGCGCCAGCCAGCAAAGTCCGGGAGACGGCAACTCACGACAGGTTCCCAGCGCCTGTTGACAGTCTTGACCGAGAACGGTCACAAGTCCAAAAGGCGCCTTGGGCGCAAAGCTCTCGATCGAGTGAGCGCGCCGATTCCAGGAAATTGACAGGAACGCGGCTTCTCATGAGTAACCGTATCGCTCTAATCACCGGCGTGACCGGCCAGGATGGCGCCTATCTTGCCGAGTACCTGCTGTCGCTCGGCTATATTGTGCACGGCATCAAGCGGCGCTCTTCCTCCTTCAACACGGCGCGGGTCGATCACTTGTATCAGGATCCGCATGTCGGCGACGTGCCGTTCCAAATGCACTATGGCGACATGACGGATTCGAGCAATCTGATCCGACTGGTGCAGCAAATTCGCCCGACGGAGATCTACAATCTCGCCGCCCAGAGCCACGTCGCCGTCAGCTTCGAGAGTCCTGAATATACCGCTAACGCGGATGCGATCGGCGTGCTACGGCTTCTGGAGGCGATCCGCATCCTCGGCATGGAGAAAGAGACGCGGTTCTATCAGGCCTCGACTTCCGAGCTCTACGGCCTCGTGCAGGAGATCCCGCAGAAGGAGACCACGCCGTTCTATCCGCGCTCGCCCTATGGCGTCGCGAAGCTCTACGGCTATTGGATCACGGTGAACTACCGCGAAGCCTACGGCATGTTCGCTTCCAACGGAATACTGTTCAACCACGAGAGCCCGATCCGCGGCGAGACCTTCGTCACCCGCAAGATCACCCGCAGCGTCTCGCGGATCGAGGTTGGACTGGAACAGACACTCTATCTCGGCAATCTCGAGGCCAAGCGCGACTGGGGCCATGCCAGGGATTACGTCGAGGGCATGCACATGATCCTGCAGGCCGACGAGCCCGACGATTTCGTGCTCGCCACCGGCGAGACGCGCTCGGTGCGCGAGATGGTGGAGCTGTCCTTCGCTCATGTCGGCCGCCGCATCGAATGGCGTGGGAAGGGCGTCGACGAGACCGGCGTCGATGCCATCAGCGGCAAGACGGTGGTGAAGATTGATCCGACCTATTTCCGCCCAACCGAGGTCGATCTGCTCGTTGGAGATGCCAGCAAGGCGCAGAAGGTACTCGGCTGGAAGCCGAGGCGGAGTTTTGCGCAACTCGTCGACGAGATGATGACCGGCGATCTGGCCGAGGCCAAACGGGAAGCGGCTCATGGCAAGCGTACCGTTTGAGCTGAAGGGCAAACGGGTCTACGTCGCCGGCCATCGCGGCATGGTCGGCAGCGCGATCGTGCGCCGGCTGGCGCGGGAGGATGTGAATCTCGTCACCGTCGAGCGTCGCGAACTCGATCTCTGCAACCAGGCGCAAGTGTTCGACTGGTTCGCGAAGGTGCGACCGCAGGTGATCTTCCTCGCCGCCGCCAAGGTCGGCGGCATCGTCGCCAACAACACGTTGCGCGCCGAGTTCATCTACGACAATATCGCGATCGCCACCAATGTGATCCATGCTGCGCATATGCACCATGCCGAAAAGTTGATGTTCCTCGGCTCGTCCTGCATCTATCCGAAGCTGGCGCCGCAGCCGCTGCGGGAAGACTCGATGCTGACGGGTCCGCTGGAGCCGACCAACGAGCCCTATGCTATCGCGAAGATCGCTGGCATCAAGATGGCGGAAGCCTATCGCAGCCAGTATGGCAGCGACTTCGTCAGCGTGATGCCGACCAACCTCTACGGGCCCGGCGACAATTATCATCCTGAATTGAGCCACGTCGTTGCCGCGCTCATCCGCCGCTTCCATGAAGCCAAGCTGTCGGACGCAAAGACCGTCGAGGTCTGGGGCACCGGCACGCCGCTGCGCGAGTTCCTCTATGTCGACGATATGGCGGATGCCTGCGTGTACCTCATGAAGACCTACTCCGGCGCCGGGTTGGTCAATATCGGTACCGGAAAGGACATCGCCGTTGCTGAGTTCGCTCGACTCGTCGCGGACATCGTCGATTACAACGGTGAGATCGCTTTTGACACTACGAGGCCAGACGGCACGCCGCGCAAGCTACTCGATGTCAGCTGCCTCGAAGGGCTCGGCTGGCGCGCGAAGACCTCCCTCACGGAAGGTCTGAAGCAAGCGTACGCAGCATATCTGTCGCTCGGGTGATGGAGCGGTTACTCCCGCTTAATCCATCGTGAGCAGTCCACGGGAGCCGTTATCGCTTTTGAAGGTGAGCACTCCGAAGACTATCTGATCAGATCCTCCGATACTCTTATACTTGGACGGTGTGTGCGTCGTCTGCAAAAGCAGGGATGGCGCTCGCGCTGGCTTGCTTCGATCACTTTATTGATGTCATCGGTCAAAGCTTTGTTCACGTTCGCCGCCCCGCAGCAAGGCGGTTCTATGCACGCCGCGGTTTGAGGACCGTCTGGCTGAGTGCTGCAGAGCATTGAATTCTTTAATCAGCAGCAGGCGCCGAACCTGCGCTCCGTTCAGAAGTGATTCAAATAGCGAGAGGATCTCTCGCGCCTGGACGTAAACCTCCATACTGACGGCGTGTTGATCGAAACCGTACAATCGGAGACGCGCCTCAATATCAATCGCCGCAGTTGGGTCCAGTTGCCAATCCAGAGCGTTATTGATGGTGTAGATTTCGGCTACATCCTGGAAATCTGGGGCAATGCCTGCCAGATCCACGCGGCGAAGCGTCATCTCTACGGCCTTTTGGCGATACGTGCTCAAGAGCCTGTGCCGCAAGACCCGGTAGCGCTGCATCTCCCAAGAGAGTTCTGCGACGTCGATTGCGAGCAGCCACTCGATGGCAGATTTGGGATCGAGGTCGCGGAAGATTGCGGCTTGAAGGGCCTTATAGTGGTCGATGTTCTCTCCAGGTAGAAGTTGGGGCGGAGGACATAACGCTTCGTATTGAGGCGGCAAGATGCTCGCCGGATGCGGTTTACGTAGATCGACCGGACCATTCATTGACCTTGCGCCTCCAATGGCGGACGCGGCGGGAGAGCGACCGGTGGGCCTTCCGTCAGATGGATGGGGCTAGCCTCCCAAAGCTCCTTCGCGATCGGAAGGGGTACAATTTGTAGATTGGTCCACCAAGCTCTTTCATTTCCGTGTCGGTGCAGGGATTGGTGGTGAGATCGGCAGAGCGGCACCGTGAACTCGTCGCTGACCTTGCGTCCCAAGGATCGTGGCTGGGCGAACTTGAGGTGATGCGCATCGGCGGGGGTCTTCTGGCAGACGAGGCACCCCTGGCTGCGGATGAAGGCGAGGTGATCCTTGCTCCGTCTTCGAGTCGGCTCCTTCGGGAAGGCGAGGCCGGCCTTTTCTTGCCGAGCTGAGTCAGCAGCCACATCGATGTTGCTGGACGCCGTCGTAGGGCCTTCATCGGGAGAAACGGATGTGGAGGGCGCAGGCTGCTGGACCGCGGAATGGATGTCGGTCAAAGGGGTATTCCCGATCCGCCTCTGATACGCGGCTTCAAGAACGCGGGCATCCGCCTCCACGAGAGTGTTCTTGAGGGGGAGGCTGATCTTGGTCCAAGCGAGCAGTCCATCGTCCTCCTTCTGGGCGGATAGCTGGCCCAGGAGCTGATCCAGGAGCACGGCGGAGCGTTCGGGCGGCAATACCGCGGGCCGGTTCAGGACGCCGCCAGGCGGCCTCCTTTTCGGCCCTGACGCGGCCTGCGGCTCCGGGGCAGCCAGCGGCTCCGTGACGACGTCAGGGGCGTCCAAATCGTCCTCCCCGGCGATCCCGACCAGGGCAAACAGGGCATACCTGCGCGCATAGGTCAGCGCGGAGCCCATCCGGTGCGGCGTTTCGACCTCCTTGGCGGCGCAGACCGGAAGGTCCGAGGAGATCCATTCCCCCGAGGCGTGGGCGAGCAGGGTGGTGAGGTGGATCTGACCGGTCGGCTGCTCGATCCGGGTGGTCTGGATAGTGGCGATCTCCTGCTGGCTCAGCGTCTTTCGCACGATGTCCAGGCCGCTCGCGAGGGAGGCGTAGCGGAAGGTCCGGTCATCCTCCCGGGGGAAGGGTGACCGGATCACGGCTGTTAGAGTTTTTTCCGGGTTGGTGAGTTCGGCCTGGGCCCGGGCGAGAGCGGCAGCGATGGTCCCGATGCTCTCACTGGACTGATGCATGAGATACCTCCGCCGCCGCCTGGACTTCAAAGCTGACCGCGCCGGACTTGGAACGCTTGGCCCTGATGCCATGGCCCGCGGCCTCCTTAGCGTCTTCCGGCATCAGCTTCTTAAGATCGGCCTTGGCAGTTTCGTGCTCGCCATGCGCTCCTCGAGTCCGAAGGTAGGTCGCCGCCAGCTCCGCCCATTGGTTGGAAGTGGACATGTCGACGACCTTGACCGCCTCCAGCCTCGGGCGCGGCGTTTCGATGTTGAACAGGGCAGGGCGTTCACCGCTCTGGACGCACCGCCAGAACTTTCTTTCGGCGGTGAGGAGAAGATGCTGGTACAGCGGGTCGGCGTGAAGCTTGATCTCGACCCATTTGCCGCCGCCGGTGATGATAGAGAGAACCGCGCTGCGGGATGCGGTGACCCACATGTTGTGCTGCAGCTGAGCCATATGTTTCTCGGCTGCGGCTTCCTCGGTGAAGGCCCAGGGCAGCATGAACTTGGCTTCGAAGACGGCCCCGTTTTGCTCGACAGTCCCGTCCAGCGTCGCCGCCATCCATTTGTGGACGGGATGGCGAACACGCTTTTGGATATCCTTGACAGTGTGCCCGCTCGCGCGCTGATACCAGGCGCGGTTCAAGACCTCGGTCACGGTGCCGAGCTGGACAATCAGATTGTCCGAGAGATCTTGCGGCTCCGCTTCGCCGCGCTTTTCGCGCCAAAGCCGGATGAGACTTTCTTGATCATCTCCCATGATGATGCGGGCGTCCGAGCCACCGATAAAATGGCGACGGTCGTTCGGGTTGAACCTAATGATATGGTTTGGCGCGTCTGTGCCATTCGTTTGAAGCGTCACCGGTATCTCCTACGCAAGAGCAAGCGGCGTTACATGCCGCACTGCCCGAAGCCCCGCGTCCGCGAGGCGAGATACCGGCGCTACAATCGGCGTTGGCGCCCGGCCGACTCAGTAACGCTCCAATCGCGGATGAAGGCCAGTCCTTTTGCAGCAACATTGTTGCTCGTTTTAGCGGCAGGAATGGCTCTTGTTTTCACGTGCTTAGGGCAAGTGCGAGAGGGGCGGCCGAGTATCAAATCGACAAACGAAGCCAATTTACGCATGAACAGCAAAGAGCTAACTGCATACGAGGGGCGGCGCAGAGAGCGAACTGTCGAACCGCCGGAGATGTTGAAACCAAGCAGTATTTGTCGGAAGATCGCCCTTATCCTTTCAACTTGGGCCAGTGAGATTTGAAGCGTCCGGCAGTATTTTTTGATCGTGATGGCGTCCTCAATGAGGACGACGGCTACGCTTTCGATCCGGACAAGATCCGGTGGGTGGAAGGAGCCCAACAGGCCGTCAAAGCGGTCAATGACGCCGGGTATCTTGCGTTTGTCGTGACGAACCAATCAGGAATTGCGAGGGGGTTTTACGAGGAGCGGCATGTTCACAATTTGCACGACTGGATGTCACGTGAGCTTGCGATAGCTGGTGCGCATATTGATGCGTTCGAATTTTGCCCACACCACCCCGATGGCTTGATTGAGCGTTACCGTGTCCTCTGCAGTTGCCGTAAGCCGCAACCGGGCATGATTAGAGCTCTGCTTGAGCGGTACGCGGTGAATATCGATGCTAGCTTTTTGATCGGCGACAAGCAGAGCGACCTTGCTGCGGCGCAAGCGGCCGGAATAGCAGCCTATCTGTTTGATGGATCAAACCTCCACAAGTTCATTGCCCCGTTGTTGACGGATCCGTCCTGTCCTCCGGATCAATCACGGTCGCCTCGCGGAGGCGCGAGAACGGAGGATTGCGGCCCTGGACTTCGCGATTAAGGGAGCGATCGATTGCTAGGTTGAGAGATCAAGGAGGCAAGTTGGCGTCAAAGCGACAAATTGAAGCCAACCACGCAAATGCTGCGAAAAGTACTGGCCCGCAAACGAGCGCTGGGAAAGCAACATCAAGCCGCAATGCCTATCGGCATGGTTTATCGCGTTGGGACGAAGCCGCTGGTTCTGGTCTCGCCGGCTTCGATCTAATCCTTGCCGAGGAGTTCAAAGGCGCGGATATGGAAGCCGCGCTTCAAGATCTGGCTCAAGCCAGGGGGCGCCAGGACCGCTTGCGAACTCTTCGGTTAGGTCTCATCTTGGCAGTGATTGAGGGCGCTGAATCAAAGCAATTGAGATATTTGTCGGGCTTGGAGCGGTATGAGAAGACTGCCCTGTCGCGGCAACGACGGGCGCTTAAGCGCGTGAAGCGGTGCTGCTAGTAATTCAGAGTCAGGAGGCTGCATGAACTACATTTTCCCGCTGCTGGCTGTCGCCATCACCATCGGTCTTTTTGTGCTCTACGCGATGGTGCGGCAGCACTTGCGTCGTTCCCGGCCCACCGATGAGGTTCCTCACTGGCCGGACTCGAGCCTGAGATAGGCGACTTAGCAACTCGAGGCTGCATTTCGGTAGGCGATCACCGACGAGCGGCTATCAGTGGCCACGCCAAGGCGCATCGAAAAAACCGAAATTTAGCTTGCGCCGTCGGGCAAAACAGTGGTCTATGGGGTGCTGGTCCAGTCGCAAATGGAGTCCAGCCAATGGCCGACGAATGCAAGGCTCTGTCCGATCTACCGGAAGTAGCCAAGCTTAATGGAGAATTCCGAAAGAACTACGGGAAGCTTCTTGGAGCTTTCTTGTATCTGCGGTCGATCAGCGCCGCCCGTGGACGGTCATGGTTTTGGACCGGCTTGCTTTCAGCCGTTTGCTCTGCGGCATTGGTGGTTGGGAAAGCATGGCGTGAGCTATAAGTCGCAAGTACCGTGACAGGCTTGAAAGATTGGCGGTCCTATGGATTAGGACAGAATTGCTGATTGTACCTTGAACTTGATCCGGCTACAGCTCGCCATTTTGAATGGGAGTGTGGTCGGGGGGGAGTGCTGTCGCGGACGCGAGGGGCACCATGTCAAGAGCTCTTGTCGTACACAGGGATCGTTTGCTCCAGTCGCAAACAACAAATCGCGCGGCGCAATATGTCCGCATGTCTACAGACCATCAACAGTACTCTATCGAAAATCAGGCGGCAGTGATTGCCACGTATGCGGAACTCCACAACTTGACGATCGTTCGTACTTACCGCGATGAGGGTGAGAGCGGTCTGAAGATTGACAATAGGAAAGGTCTTATCCAGCTGATCGACGACGTTCGGTCGGACCGGGCGGACTTTGGTTATCTGTTGATCTTTGACGTCAGTCGTTGGGGGCGCTTTCAAGATGTAGATGAGAGCGCGCATTATGAGTTCATTTGCCGAAAGGCTGGAGTGAAGGTCGCCTATTGCGCAGAGCAGTTTGACAATGACGGCAGTTTGCTTTCCAGCATTATGAAAAACATCAAAAGGGTTATGGCGGCCGAATTTAGCCGAGAGCTTTCTGGGCGGGTACACGCAGCATCGGTCCGCATCGCAAGCAAGGGCTTCCGAATGGGCGGTCGGGAGCCGTTTGGGTTGGTACGGGAGGTTGTGGACGCCAAATGCCGGCCCAAGGGGACTCTCAAAGCGGGTGAGCACAAATTCTTGTCAACAGACCGAGTGAGACTAGCTCCGGGACCAAAGGACAAAGTCGAGGTCGTCCAATGGGTTTTCGATGAGTATCTTCGGGGAAGCTCCCAAGAGTCGATTGCGCGAGAGCTTAACAGGCGGGGGGTCTTGACCAATAAGGGCGGGCTTTGGTGCCAGAGTTCGATAGGAAAGCTGCTACGGCGGGAGGAGTATATCGGCAACCTCATCTACAATCGTCAGTCTGAAAAACTCGGCGCCAAGAGAATGAGCAATCCGACAGACCTTTGGGTCAGAAGCGATGGCGCGATCAAAGCAATAGTTGACCGTGGTGTTTTCAAGCGCGTCAACAGGGCGCTGGAGCAGCGCTTTGTGCGCATATCGGAAGAAGAAATGCTCGTTCGCCTTCGGAAACTTCTGATGAAGAAAGGGAAATTGAGCGCCTCTATAATTGATGCTGCTTTGGGGCTGCCGTCTCTAGCAACTTATCTAAGACACTTTGGCCCTATGCGTAATCTGTACCGTATGATCGGTTATGTCAGCAATCAGAGCTACTGGGATAAGCTTGATACGCACAAGAGGATGATGGAAGTTCAGCTAGGCAACGCGGCGCTTCTTCAGGAGGCTCTCAGGAAGGCGGGTCGGTGCGTCACGCTCGATCTGGCGGCTCAGTGTTTGCGAGTAAATGATGCCGTCAAGATCTGTTTCCGAATAGCCACTTGTCGGAAATATGTCACCATCCCACCTAAATGGAAGCTGGTTCGCCGCGTTCGATGGCCTGCGGGATGGGTTGTGGCGCTAAGGCTCAATGAGAACAATGATGAAGTGCTGGATTACGTATTGATGCCGTCAACGTCGTTATTGTTTCAGGGAGAACGGTTCTGGTTCTCCGAAGCATCGCGCGCATCTAGCAAGATCGAACGATTTGGCTCCTTTGACGAGCTGTCCCAGGTTCTCGTCGCGCGTATTGACAATGGGTCGCCACTAGTCCGGACCAAACGCGTAAGAGCGGTCAGCTGCGAAGCGGAAAGTCGAGGAAAGCCGTAGAGCAACGGGTGAATATCTGCGTCGGTCGCCTCGCCGGACAAGCTTAGTCTCAAAATAATAGTCAGCCACGTAGCCGCCTACCGCTGGTCAAATGGGAAGTGGCTAGGGCGCTCATCCGGCCCAGACATGAAGCCCAACGCATAAGCGAGCGCTTCTCAATGCGTTGCGACTGGTTTTGGCCTGCGAGAGTCAGGTGAGCGCTGGGGGTCAAACCACCCCGCCAAAGTCGATGCCTTCTTTGGCGAGCTGTTCAGCTTCCTCGGCCGATGCGGCAGGCTTCGTATCCAGATAGGGATGCTCAGAGGCCGGCAGGATGGTGCGGATGTTCTGGCCATCCGCCCGCGTGATGCGGGCAACCCAACCTCTTTGGCCGTGCTCAACTCGCTGGATGTGGTACTGCTTGTACGTAATCATGACTCTCGAACGCAACTGACTTTGAGGCTAGCCTCCATTTAGCCAGAGTGATGCCGCCGCACAATAGGCAGTCTTAAAATCAAGTTAAGATCGCCCCTGAACCGGCGCCCCGTCGGATACTAAAGTCCAAAGAAAAGCCCGCCGGCTTCGGAGCCAGCGGGGAGTTAACTGAGATTGCGACCGGATTTGTGGTCGCCCGCGAGCGTACCACAGCGGATCGCCAGCGTGAATGGGCGGAACTTACCCGTTCGCAAGCGGGCCATGCAGAGGTCCGCAGCCGCCGTCTGGCCGCTGGGAGATTGGCCCCTTTGCATCTAGGGTTGAGGGTTCGCCAGCCCCCGAGCCGGGCGGCGTCCACTGATCAAGGGCCATGTGACAAGCAATCATCGGATCCTTCTCTTGGCCTCAGCCAGACCCTAATTGGTTCATAGCACTATTGGCCAGTTCTCGGCCGCCAAGTCTAAGCACTGCTGTCTGGATCGAAATGCTCCACCACTTTGCAGGGCCTGTATGTCGAAGCCGCACCGCTGAAAACGTGAAAATGCTAGTCATGATCGCGGCCCGCGGAGGCAAAGTCACGTGCGGCTAGCTCCAATTCAATATCAGTGATCCGTTCGAAGATGCGAGCGGCGATCCTCTCTGACTCCTGGACCGTCAGCGATCGGATTCCGATCGAGGCCAGTTCGTCTCTCAGGATTTTTGCAACTATCGATTTGGCGCCCATAATACCCGGTCCTAAAGCGAGCATCAAAGCTCAGCCAAGGCGCTAGCACAAGTTCTTAGGAGGCCGTTGATGTGAGCGCCGCTTAGGGGCCCGTCTGGGTCTGGACCGCGCCTCTTTTGGCTTCTGGCTCCGGGGCGCTTGCATGGCTTCTTGGGAGCTGGAGCGTGTTCCTAGAAGCCGGCGGGTGACCGCCTGAACGAGACCGGTCGTCGTTTTGAACCGCATAATTCCTCGCTGCGTACGCGCTGCTTCGGAAAAGCGGATCGTACGTTTCACTTTGCCGTCGGTCGGCAAGAGCACGTAGTCGAGGACAGCCTTATTGTGCTCGGACAGGCGGATGGCGGCAATCCAGCCGTCGGGAAGGCACGCCTCGCGCTCGATGCTCCAGTGCGGTGCATGGCTCGGCTTTTGGCGGGGTGTCCAGCGGGCAGCCCTAACGGATAGGCAGATTGTGCCGTTCACACGTAGGCAATCGCTCCAGCCGCCCGAACTGACGCGTCCGCCTGCCGCCTCAATCGCGGCAGCCGCCTGTTCGACGAGCTTCGCTCTTAGCTCGGACCAAACGGGACGCGCGTCCAGGAATTCGTAATTCCTCTTCGGGGTATAACCGAGCAACCGATATAGATTTCGGAGGCTACCGAAGTGGATTTGGCAGGTCACGGCACAGGGCAGGCCCGGCGTTCGATCGATAATTGCGGGCGTCAAGCGCCCTTCCTTGAGCAGAGTTTTGCGCAGCCGTACGAGCATCTCCTCCTCGGATATGTCGACACGCCGCACCTCGATGATCTTCCTGACTTTGAAGAAGACCTCGTGCTCGATGATGGGTTCGATGCAGCCCTCGGTTCTGATCCATTGTTCAGGCGGATTCTTCACGGCGGACTGCCGGAGCTTTTGGGACTTCCGGTTGAAGATGAGGTTTCCGATATAGTTTTCGTTTCTGAGGACGGTGTTGACGGCGGCGCGGGTCCATGATGCGCCTGTGCTCGATACGAGCCCTTTCTGATTAAGCTCCCAAGCGATCACAGTTTCAGACCTGATTTCCAAGAACCGTTGGAATATCCATCTGACGACCGCGACTTCCTTTGGAGGACCCGGCCTAATGCGGATGTGGTCGGTAAGGATGTATTTTCGCTCGCCCTTACTCATCACTCGTCTTGTTTGCATCTTTTCATCGACGAGCTCCCGCACGAGAGCGTAGCCTGCCCGACCGCAGGGCTTGTAGCCGAGCCGCGCAAAGCGACACTGGCCGGCATAGACCTTCGCTGAAAGCTCGCGGCTGTACTCGGCCGCCATTACACGCTTGATGTTCTTGACGATGCTGGCAAGCATGCTCCCATCATTTTCGAATTGTTCCGCGCAATAGGCGACCTTGATGCCCGCGCGTCTGCACACGAATTCGTAGTGTGCGCTTTCGTCAACGTCCTGGAAGCGTCCCCATCGGCTTATGTCGTAGACTAGGACATGGCCAAAGTCCGCTTTCTGGTTCTCGACATCCTCGATCAACTGAAGGAGCCCGGTCCTGTTTTTGATCAGAAGTCCGCTCTCGCCTTCATCCTTGTAGGTTCGGACTAGCGTAAAGTTGTGAGCATGCGCATATGCGGCGATGACGGCAGCCTGATTCTGAATTGAGTACTGCTGGCGGTCGGTTGACATGCGGACATATTGGGCTGCTCGAACATCGAGCAGCGTTTTCGGAAGATGAGTTTTGTAAACGATGAGGGCATTACTCATTCTTCACGTCCTCCGACGCGAGTACGGAGAGATAGAACACCTTCCAATTTGACTCTTCAAGATGGATCTTGCGAGGGCGTGCTGAACTCTTCGCTGCCGTGACGACAGAGCTAGATTGGCGCTAGCAGCCTGCAGCAGTCATCCGGCCAAGCAGCGCCACAGCGTCGTGAAGGCGGTCCGCGTCATAGACGAGTTGGTTGATGCCCATGGAGACTGTACCGCCTCATCGAGGCGACCGGCTTAGGCACATGCCTTTGAGGCCTTGGCGATACGCTGAGCTTCCGTCAGCTTCGCCCGCATATCCGCGAAACAGGCTTTAATTATTGGTGCGATAGCTTTCGGTTCCATTCGCAGTCGGCTGCTTGGGTATTGACTATGCACGCTCCGATCTGACGAGAAGTCCAGCGGAAGCCGATCAATCTATGAGCGGGAGCCGAGGCGTTGGAGCGTGGAGCGGGGCAGGTCGGCGGCGTCGGGCTCTCCAAGCGGACTGCGCGGCTGTCTAGCGCGTCTTGGTTTTTAGGAAACGGCGCAGCAGTTTGATCGGGTCTGCTCCCAAAGCTTCGGCAATGACGATAAACTCAATCACGTCCAAACGGCGTTCTCCGCCCTCGTACTTTGCGACAAAGGATTGCGGCTTCCGCAGCTTCTTAGCCAAGGTTTGCTGACGTATGCCCGCCTTATGCCGCGCTGCGACAAGAAGGGCAATCAGGCGGCCATATTCGGCGGATTTGAGGGACTTTTCCATGGCCGCCGGGGCTGTTGATTCGGCGGCAGTCAATTTGATCCCGTAATGGGATTATCCCAAAATAGGATTGGATTAACCGTGAGCTGCGAAGCTGGGCGCCCGGCCCGTAGTGTGCTGGACTTGCAGGGCGAGCGGAGCGCAACTGCACGCATCGCTCAAAAGAAGGAGTTTTACAGTGTTGCTTGAACTGAATCAGAATCCCCTGACGCCCCATTCTAGCGCCTCCAGCGTTCGGGAGCAGGCGCTCTTCCATCTGTTGCTTGGCGAGCTCATGGCCGCGCGCTGGCGGCAGGGCCGGCACGACATAGAGGTCCTGAAGAGCGAGGTCGATCGGAGCGGTTACGATATCGTACTGGAAGCCAATGGGGTCCTCCGGCACGTCCAGCTGAAGTCGAGCTTTTCTGGCTCCGCTGTCCGCCACGTGACCGTCAGCACCCGGTTGCTCGAGAAGCCTAGTGGCTGTGTCATATGGCTCGAGGTCGACCAGCGCACCTTGGCCTTCGAGCGCTACTTCTGGTTCGGCGGGGAGCCGGGTGAGCGGCTTCCGGACCTGGGCTCGAAGGTCAGCCGGCATACGCGCGGGGACAGTAGCGGGCAGAAGCCCGAACGTCCCATGCACCGCGACCTTGGTAAGGCGTGCTTTGCGCCCTTAGGAGGCGCGGATGAGTTGCTCATCAAGCTGTTCGGGTAGGTTTACCTTCAACGACACTGACGTCGTGTAGCTTTAGGAGTTCGTCCGTATTCCAGATCTTCTCCGGAACGATGATTGGCTTGCCGACCGTTGCGGGGTCGTTCTGATCGACCAGCTCGCCGGCTCGTTCCAAGAGGCGCCAGATATTGCGCCACGCGCTCTTGTTGCCATGAAGAGCCGCACTGTAGTTCTTCAGCAGGATGGCCTCGGCAAAGGGTACCTTTTGTCGACGGCCATCTATGGTGAGTGTCACGCGCTCCATCGCAACCCGTTTAAAGATGGCGATCACGCTTTCCTTCGATGATCCATTCTGCTGTCTCATTCAATCACCTCTAGCTTGTCGTGTCGGCTTCAACGGCGAGTTGGGGTTCTAATCGGTAGTCCGAACCCGCTTCACAATGATCGGACCTGCGTACTTTGGAGTCGCTCTCAGAATAAGTCGGGATCGTTCCATGAGGTCGATAAACCTCTTAAACTCGCTCGGATCCCCCTCCATCGCATTGTGAAGAATGCGGCGGACCATTAATTCTCTTCGAGAGATGGTGCGCCCATCCTTTGTTCTTTGGACGCCATCAAGGAGCTCATTGAGGCTGATCCCACAGGGCCGCTTCGGCCGCCCCTTCGGATTTCCTGACGTTCCCTTTTGAAACTGCGCATGTTTCGGTGGGCATTTATAACCGATCAGGTAACCCGACGGAGCTTCGTCGGCTTCAAGAGAAGGGACTGAAGTATTGTCTTCTTCCATATGTCCTCGCGCAGGTTTGGAGCCCGAGCGAGGAGTAGCATCAACAGCCGGAGAGAGCGCTCACGACAATTGCGCAATGATGTTCGAGGTCGAGGGCAATGCTCAAGTGAGCCCTTGAGCTTGCATGGACGTTCAAGCCGCTCTGATCTCCGCAAGCTCCTCAAAAGTCTCCTGCATGGGATAGAGCGAGGCCTTCTTTCCGGTGTACTGCTCCCAGCGCCGCACCGCGACATCGACGTAAGCGGGGTCAAGCTCGATCGCCCGGGCAACGCGGCCGGTCTTTTCGGCCGCGATCAGAATCGTTCCGCTGCCACAGAAGGGGTCAAGGACAATCTGGCCCCGCTTGGAGCAATCCTTGATGGCATCGGCCACCATGGCCACCGGCTTCACCGTCGGGTGCAGCTTCAGCTCCTCGAGGCGCCCCGCCTTCATACTGGTTGCGCCCTCATAGTCCCAGACGTTGGTCCGGTAGCGCCCGTGCTGACCGAGTTCGAAAGTATTGGTATGTGCGTCCGATCCGTTCTTCCAGACGAATACCAGCTCATGCTTGGAGCGATAGAACGATCCCATACCAGCGTTGGTCTTGTTCCAGACGCAGAGGTTCTTGAGCTCCGCGTAATGCTTATCGCCCGCATTCAACATTTCCCGCATATGCCGCCAATCCATGCAGATCTGATGGATCGAGCCGTCCTTCGAGTAGTAGCAAAGCAGCCGGAAGGTCTTTGAGAGGAACGTGGTGAATTCCTCCTCGCTCATTTCCCCGGAAGCCATGGCAAATTCACGATGCTTGATAGCGCCCAGCCCCGAGACATTACCGCCAATGCGAACGTTGTAAGGTGGATCGGTGAAAATGAAGTTGGCCCGCTCGCGATCCATGAGGGTGTCGTAGACCGCGCGGTCGGTCGCATCCCCACAGAAAAGGACGTGCTTTCCCAGCCGCCACATGTCTCCGAGCCGGCTGACGGGCGGACCTTCACCGCACTCCGGGATCCGGTTCTCCGGCTGCTCGCTTTCGTCGTCGAAGTTCTCGATAATGCAATCGACCTCGGCAGCCTCGAAGCCCGTCAGATCGAGGTCGAATCCCACGTCTGCGAGCTGCTTAAGCTCGATCGCAAGGATTGCATTATCCCAGCCGGCCTTTTCAGCGAGGCGATTGTCCGCAAGAACATAGGCCCGCTTGTCGGTCTCGCTCAGGTGGGAAAGGCGAACGCAGGGGACCGTCTGAAGATTCAGCAGGTTTGCAGCTGCAAGACGTCCATGGCCTGCGATGACCTGGCCTTCATCATCGATCAGAATGGGGTTGTTAAACCCGAACCGTTCGATGCTCTGTACGATCTGCTTGACCTGCTTCGCCGAATGGGTGCGGGCATTGCCGGCATAGGACTTTAAAGTGTCAATTGACAGCTGCTCGATCTGCAAAGGTTCTCTCCCGAATTGAGTTCGCTTGAGGCGGAATGCCCCGGGAGGTTTTTGCAGATCGAGCCTCGAATTGCGCTCACGGAAAATCAGGAATTGCAGGTCGCAGGATGATGCGGAAACTGGCGCTCGATCTCCGCATCGAAGTCCTCGGAATCTCTGCGGTCCACCTCGGAGAGACTGCGGCGCTTCCACGTGGTGTGCTTATTCGCGAGGGTCCTCCCATCGATATTCTTGAGGCGCTTCCGGGCCCAATGCGCCAAGTGCCCGTACGCCCGCCCGCTGATAGCGACATGATCGGCGGTGCGCTGCTTTGCCACGTGACGTGCCTTAAGCCGCCGGCACAGCCACGGATAGATCCGGTCGACCTGCTCGAGCGTAAAGTCCTCAAGTGCTGGGTGGTTGGGAGGGCGGCCGCGGCGCTTCTTGGAGGGAGGTTCGTGCCGGACCAGCCATGGCGGATCGTTGCGAAGGTGCTGCTGATCGAACGGAATGCCCATGCTCATTTTCTCCTTGCGGCTTGTTGGCGTGGAGAAATGCTAGCCCAAGATGAAGCTTCCGCGCAGAGCGGCTCGCCGCGGTGGTAAACGCTCAAAATCCGATATTGCGGATTCGGAGGGCTATGGGGGTAGCGGGCGAGTTCAGTTGGCGAATGTAGAGGCCTCCTATTGGATTTTCGGAGTTCGTCACAAGGCCGTGACAAGTGCTGGTCCAAGATCTCGGCAAGAAGCACCCCAGGCGGTCAAGCGTGGTCGACCTTCTGCTCAGCTGCTCCGGCTAAGGGGAGATCGGGGAGGCGTCGTGCGCATCAAGGCCGTGGGTGCCGGATCGCTTCCCTGCTTCAGCTCGACATATTCGCTGTTCTTTGAGCAAGAATTCGCTGATCGCAGTTTGAAATTCCCTGTTATTTTCTATCCCGCGTCTCGCCGGAGGCGCACAAGTCCCGGAAATCTCGGGGTTTTTGCGCGGATCTACGGTTAAACGAGGATCAGCTTTTGCAAATATTCGCTGTTACTGGAGCAAGGTCGACTACCGCTCGTCCGCGATCACCTTGCCGTCGTTCGGGAGCGCGCCGGGACCGAGCAGTTCGACCGCGCCGCCGAGCTTCGTCACGGCACGCAAGGTGCCGGCGATCTCTTCGCGCAACGCCTCGCTCGCGGCCGCCGTCTCCGCCTTCAGTGTCATCGCGTCGGTCTCGCCTTGCCGCGTGACGACCAGACGCAGTCTTCCGAGCTCGGAATGCCGCTTGCCGATCTCGGCAACCTGCTCGGGACGGACGAACATGCCCTTGACCTTCGTGGTCTGGTCGGCGCGGCCCATCCAGCCCTTGATGCGCATGTTGGTCCGACCGCAAGCGCTCGCGCCCGGCAGTGCTGCGGTGAGATCACCGAGAGCGAGCCGGATCCAGGGATGATGCGGGTCGAGCGAGGTCACCACGATCTCGCCGACGTCGCCGGGCGCCACGGGATCGCCGGTGCCGGGCCTGACGATTTCCAGGATCAGGTCCTCGTTCACGACCATACCCTCATGCGCCTCGGTCTCGAACGCGATGAGGCCGAGATCGGCAGTGCCGAAGGCCTGATAAGCGTCGATCCCGCGCGCCTTGATCTCGGCCTGGAGCGAGGGCGGGAACGCCGCGCCCGAAACCACCGCGCGCTTGATCGAGGAGACGTCGCGGCCGGCGCTTGCCGCGGCATCAAGCAGGATCTTCAAGAAATCCGGCGTGCCGCTGTAGCCGACCGGCCGGTAGGCCTCGATCAGCTCGAATTGCTGTTCCGTGTTGCCGGGGCCGGCCGGGATCACCGCGCAGCCGAGCGCGCGCGCCGAGGCATCGAAGATGAAGCCCCCGGGGGTGAGGTGGTAGCTGAAGGTGTTGAGGACGACGTCGTCGGGGCGGAACCCTGCCGCGAACAGCGCCCGTGCACCGCGCCAGGGGTCGGCCTGCCGTCCCTCCGGCTCGAAGATCGGGCCGGGGGAGGTAAAGAGGCGGGCGAACGAGCCGGGGGCTGCCGTCACGAAGCCTCCGAAGGGCGCAGACGCCTTGTGCAGGGCGGGCAGTTCCGACTTGCGCAACACCGGCAGGCCTGCCAGGGCCGTTCTGGAGGTCACGGTGGCGGGATCGAGGCCTTTGAGCCGCTCGGCATAGGCCGGGGCGGCCATCGCGGCTCGCAACACCTCCGGCAGGCGGGAGAACAGATCGGCCTCGCGCGCTGCTGGCTCACGCGTCTCGCGGGCGTCGTAATGGGCGGTCATGGCTGTTCTTTCCGTGTTGGCATCCGTTGCGCGCCGCCACCGGCATGGGTATCAGACCGCCATTGGCGAGGCCGAGAGGGGACCCGATGGCGGACGTAGGAAACATTGCGGCGGATGAGGCTGCCGATGTCGTCGCGCGCCTGAAGGGGCGCATGATCGACGAGGCGCTGCCGCTGTGGTCGACCGTCGGCTGGGATCAGGCCACGGGCGGCTTCATCGACCGGCTGTATCGCGACGGTACTGCGGATGCGGCCGCGCCGCGGCGCGTGTTCGTGCAGGCCCGCCAGATCTGGTGCTACGCCAAGGCGGCGCAGATGGGCTGGTATCCCGAAGGGCGCGCCATCGCGCTGAAGGGACTGGAGCATCTTCTGGCGAAAGCCAAAGCGCCCGACGGCCGCCCGGGCTATGTGCACCGGCTGACGCCGGAGGGCACCGTGCTCGACGGCCGGCGCGACGCCTATGACCACGCCTTCATCCTGTTCGCGCTCGCCACCGTCTACGCGCTCGACCAGGACGCGCAGGTTCGTGCCGAGATCGACGCGCTGCTCGCTTTCCTCGACGGCCACCTGCGCTCGCCGCACGGGGGCGTGCACGAAGGCCTTCCGGCCTCGCTGCCGCGCCGGCAGAACCCGCACATGCATCTGTTCGAGGCGATGATCGCGTGCTTCGAGGCGACTCACGATCTGTCGTTCCAGAACCGTGCCGGCGAATTCTTCGCGCTGTTCCTGGCCAATCTCTACGACAAGCAGAAGCGCATCCTGACGGAGTATTTCGAGGAGGACTGGTCGAAGATCGAGCCGGTCAGCGTCGAGCCGGGCCACCAGGCGGAATGGGTCTGGCTGCTGAAGGGGTTCGAACGCATCACGGGCTGTCCGACCGGACAACGGCGCGCTGAATTGCTGGCGACCGCGCTGCGCTATCGCGACGAGGCCACGGGCTGCCTGATCGACGAGGGAGATGACAGCGGCAACATCCGCCGCCACTCGCGCCGGCTGTGGCCGCAGACCGAGGTCGCGAAGGCGTGGATCGCGCAGGCCGAGTCCGGCGAGGCGGGCGCGGCCGACGAGGCGCGGACGGCGCTGGTGCGGCTGGAACGGCATTATCTCAGCCATCCCGTGCGGGGTGGCTGGTACGACCAGTTCGATCGCGACGGCAAATCGCTGGTCGACACCATTCCTGCGTCGTCGTTCTATCATGTTCTCTGCGCGGTCACGGAAGCTGACCAGGTCCTCGGCTGAGAATTAGAGCCAGCGCTTGCGCCGCTTGAAGCTCTTGAGGTTCTTGAAGCTCTTGCGCTGGTCGCCGGCGCCGCCGAGGTAGAATTCCTTGACGTCCTCGTTGTCGCGCAACTCGTCGGCGGTGCCGTCGAGCACGACCTTGCCCTGCTCCATGATGTAGCCGTGGCTCGCCACCGACAGCGCGGCGCGCGCGTTCTGCTCGACCAGCAGGATGGTGACGCCGAGGTCGCGGTTGATCTTCTGGATGATCGCGAACACCTCTTTCACCAGCAGCGGCGACAGGCCCATCGACGGCTCGTCCATCAGGATCATCTTCGGGCGCGCCATCAGCGCGCGGCCGATCGCGAGCATCTGCTGCTCGCCGCCGGAGAGGTAGCCGGCAAGGCCGGTACGCTCCTTCAGGCGCGGGAAATAGGTGAAGACCATATCGAGGTCGGCATCGACCTCGCGGTCCCTGCGGGTGAAGGCGCCGAGCTTGAGGTTCTCCAGCGACGTCATGTCGGCGACGATGCGCCGGCCCTCCATCACCTGGAAGATGCCTCGGCGGACGATCTTGTCGGGGTCGATGCCGTTGATCCGTTGGTTCTCGAACACGATTTCGCCGCGCGTGACCTCGCCGTCCTCAGTCTTGAGCAGCCCCGAGATCGCCTTCAGCGTCGTCGATTTGCCCGCGCCGTTTGCGCCCAGCAGCGCCACGATTGCGCCCTTGGGCACCTCCAGGCTGAGGCCGCGCAGCACCAGGATGACGTCGTCATAGACGACCTCGATGTTGCGCACGGCGAGGAGAGGGGCGGGTGCCACGGCGGTCGGCTTGGTGCGGGATGCTTCGAGAGTGTCGGTCATGTCGTGTGCCGCCAATTTGATACGATCGTCATGCCCGGGCTTGTCCCGGGCATCCACGTACTTCGTGCCGTGAGCTCAGAGGTGGATGGCCGGGACAAGCCCGGCCATGACGTCCGAGTTTGCGTTACCAGCCCAGCAATTCCGGCTTGCGCGGCAGCTCGACGGTCTTGACCTTCTCGAGCTTGATCGTGCCCTTGGCCATGAGATCGTTGAGGTCGCCGTCGGTCGCGCCCGAGATCTTGGTGCGATAGAGATCGACCTTCAGCGTGCCGCGATGGTCCTTGTCGGTCCAGGTCGAGGGATTGCAGACGCCTTCCATTCCGGCCGGCACCCAGTCCTTCTTCTGGTAAAAGCCCTTGGCGACGTTGTCTCCGGTGGCGCCGCCGTTCTTGGCAGCCCAGTCGATCGCTTCCTTCATGTACAGCGCCGAACAGACGGCGGCGACGTAGTGCACCGGACGATAAACCTTGCCGGTCGGGTCGGACATCTTCGAGATCTCCATCACCGTCTTCATGCCGGGCGCATCGCCGCCCCAGCTCACCGCGGTGCGCAAGGGGAAGATCACGCCGTTGGCGGCATCTCCGGCCGTCTTGGCGGCGTTCTCGTCCATGCCCCAGACATTGCCCATGAACTGGATCTCGACGCCGGCGGTCTTGCAGGCCTTCATCACCGAGATGTTCGAGGCGGCGGTGTTGCCGAGATAGGCGTAGTTGGCGCCCGAGGATTTCAGGCTGAGGCATTGCGCGCTGTAGTCGCCCGGCGCGAGCGCGAACACCAGCGGCGGCAGCACCTCGAAGCCGAGCTCCTGCGCCATCGCTTCACCGGCGGCCTTCGGCGCGTTCGGATAGGGATGGTTGGCGCCCATGTGCACGAATTTCGGCTTGCCGGACTTGCCCTTGGCCTTCCAGTCTTCGGCCGCCCACATCAGCATCGCGCGCAACGAGTCCGAATAGCTCGGACCGTAAAAGAAATTGTAAGGAGCGGGCTTGGCCTTGCCGCTGACGCCTTCGGGATCGGTGAGGGCGGCGGCATAGGAGCCGGACATGTCGGGGATCTTGTCCTGGGCGAGGAAGCCGGTCAGCGCCTCGGTGTCGGCGGTGCCCCAGCCCATGATCGCGGCGACCTTGCTGTCCGGCGCCGACCACTTCTTGTAGAGCGCGATCGCGCGCGGCACCTGGTAGCCATAGTCGTTGGTGTCGACGTTGAGCTGTTTGCCGCCGGCGCCGCCGTTCTTGTTGACCCAGGCGAAGGTGTCGGCGACGGCCTGGCCATAGGGCGTGCCGACGTCGGAGGTGCCGCCGGAATAGTCGGCGAGGTGCCCGATCGCGATCTGCGCCTGCGCGCCGGCCGAGTATGCGGCGATCGCGATGGCGAGCGATGCGGTGCTCAAAAGGGATTTCATCGTCATGGGTCGGGTCCTCCTGTTTATTGTTTAAGTGAAGTTGCCCGCGCTCAATGCGAGAACGGGTAGAGTTTCCAGTACGCTTTGATCTGCCGCCAGCGATGCGCGAGCCCGTCGGGTTCGAACATCAGGAATGCGATGATGATCACCCCGATCGCGATCTCGCGCAGGAAGGTGATGTTGGTGTTGAGCGACAGCGCCTTGTCGATCGCGCCGCCCTTCAGATACAGGCTGATGAATTCCATGGACTCCGGCAGCAGCACTACGAAGGCGGTGCCCATCAGCGTGCCCATGATCGAGCCGGTGCCGCCGATGATGATCATGGCCAGGAACAGGATCGAGCGCTCGATGCCGAAACCTTCCTGGGAGACCACGAGTTGGTAATGCGCGTAGAGCGCGCCGGCGATGCCGGCGAAGAAGGCGGCGAGCCCGAACGACAGCGTGCGGTATTTGGTCAGGTTGATGCCCATGATCTCCGCCGAGAGATAATGGTCGCGGATCGCCACCAGCGCGCGGCCGTCGCGGGTGCGCATCAGATTGGTGACGAGGATGTAGCTCAAGAGCACATAGGCCAGCACGACGTAGAAATATTGTTTGTCGCCGCGCAGGGTGTAGCCGAAGATCGAGAACGGGTTTGCGCTCGCCGGCACCGAGCCGCCCGTGAACCACTCGGCGCGGGAGAAGAAGTCGAGCAGGATATATTGCGCGGCCAGCGTCGCGATGACGAGGTACAGCCCCTTCAGCCGCGCCGCCGGGATGCCGAAGATCAGGCCGACCAGCGCGGTGACGACGCCCGCGAGCGGGATCGCGAAGAATACGGGGATCGGCGCATTGTTGGAGATGTAGGCCGAGGTGAAAGCGCCGAGCAGGAAGAACGCGGCGTGTCCGATCGAGATCTGGCCGGTGAAGCCGACCAGGATGTTGAGGCCGAGCGCGGCGATCGAGAAGATGCCGATCTGGATCAGGATGCTGAGCCAGTAGCCGCCAAGGAATTGCGGCACGAGGCACAGCGCGAGCACGCCGGCGATCGCAAAGTTGCGGCTGGTCGTGGTCGGAAAGATCGTGGTGTCCGCCGCATAAGAGGTGCGAAAATCACCAGCAGGAATGAGGGCAGGGCCGGCCATGGGTCAGATCCGCTCGATGTCATGGGTGCCGAACAGCCCGTAGGGCTTGATCATCAGCACGATGATGAGGACGTAGAACGGCGCGATCTCGTAGAGATTGCCCCAGTGCAGATACTCGCTGTCGACATATTGCGCGACGTTCTCCAGCAGCCCGATGATGATGCCGCCGAGCACGGCGCCGCCGACGGAATCGAGCCCGCCGAGGATCGCCGCCGGGAACACCTTGATGCCGTAGGCGGCAAGACCCGAGGAGACGCCGTTCACCACCGCGACCACGACGCCCGCGACCGCCGAGACCGTGGCCGAGATCGCCCAGGCCATCGCAAACACGCTTTTCACGGAAATGCCGAGCGATTGCGCGACCTGCTGGTTGAACGCGGTGGCGCGCATCGCAAGGCCGTATTTGGAGGCGCGGAAGAACCAAGCCATGCCGATCATCATGGCGACCGAGACCACGAGGCTCATGACGTAGACGGTCTGGATCTGGAGACCGAGCAGGCTGACCGACTGGCTCTCGAACACGCGCGGGAACGGCTGCGGATTGACGCCGAACATCCATTTCAGCGTCGCCTGCAGCACGGTGGAGAGGCCGATCGTCACCATGATCACGGAGATGATGGGTTCACCGATCATCGGGCGCAGGATGAGCACCTGGATCGCGATGCCGAACACGAACATGAACACCAGCGTCATCGGCATGCCGATCCAGAACGGCACCTGGTATTTCGCCAGCAGCGCCCAGCACACCCAGGCGCCGACCAGCAGCAGCTCGCCTTGCGCGAAATTGACGACCTGCGTCGCCTTGTAGATCAGCACGAACGACATCGCGACCACGCCATAGAGCGTGCCGACCACGAGGCCGTTGACCAGGAGCTGGATGAGGAAGGCGGTGTTCATATTGGTTGACCCAGCTCGTCATTGCCGGGCTTGACCCGGCAATCCATCGATGTGGAAAGATCATTGTTCGGGAGAGGATGGATGCGCGGGTCAAGCCGGCGCATGACGACCTTTTGTTTCACTCCGCCGCCTCCGCCATATGCCCGTGCACTCCCAGATCCACCACGCGGAGCGTCGTGCGCACGCGCTGCGTGGTGCCGTCCTGGAAGCGGATCACGGTGTCGACGGGGATGTCGGCATCGCCGCGGTAGATCGCGTCGATGATCCCGGCGTATTTCTCGTTGATGACGCTGCGGCGCACCTTTCTCGTGCGGGTGAGCTCGCCGTCGTCGGCGTCTAACTCCTTGTAGAGCAGCAGGAAGCGCGAGATGCGCTGGGCCGGCGGCAGCGTGGCGTTGACTGTCTCGACTTCCTTCTGCAGCAGCTTGTAGACCTCAGGCCGCGAGGCGAGGTCGCTATATGTGGTGAAGGAGAGGCGGTTCTTCTCCGCCCATTTCGAGATGATGGAGTAGCGGATGCAGATCATCGCCGCGAGCGCATCGCGGCCGGCGCCGAGCACCACGGCTTCGGCGATATAGGGGGAGAATTTCAGCTTGTTCTCGATGAACTGCGGCGAGAAGCGCTCGCCGCGCGAGGTCTCGGCGAGGTCCTTGATGCGGTCGATGACGACAAGCTGCTGGTTGGCGTTGAAATAGCCGGCATCGCCCGACAGCATCCAGCCGTCCCTGATGTCGGCGACGCTGGCCTCGGGATTCTTATAATAGCCGAGGAACATGTTGGGGTGGCGCACCACGATCTCGCCGACGCCGTGGACGTCGGCATTGTCGATGCGGATCTCGACCTTGTCGGACATCGGTACGCCGGTGGTGTCAGGATCGACCTTGCCCTCGGGGTGCAGCGTGTAGGCGCCGAGCAGCTCGGTCTGGCCGTACAGCGTGCGCAGCGGCACGCCCATGGCCTGGAAGAACTTGAAGGTCTCCGGGCCCAGCGCCGCGCCGCCCGTCGCAGCCGAGCGCAGGCGGGTAAAGCCCAGGCGGTCGCGGAGCGCGCGGAACAGGATCGCGTCGGCATAGCCCGAGCGCTTGCCCTGTTCGAGCGCGGCGAGGCCGGTCTTCATACCGACGTCGAACAGGCGCTGCTTGAAGGGGGTGGCGTCCATCACCTTGGCGCGGACGTCGGCGGCGATGGATTCCCAGACGCGGGGCGCGAACAGCACGAACGTCGGCGCGATTTCCCGCAGATCGTTCATCATCGTTTCCGGCTCTTCGACGAAGTTGATCTTCATCCGGCACAGCAGGCCTTTGCCGAGCACGTAGACCTGCTCCATGATCCACGGCAGCGGCAGCACCGAAACGTATTCGTCGTCCGGCCCCTTGGGGTCGAAGGCGAGATAGGTCGCGCAGTGGCCGAGCACGCGGCCGGCGGCCAGCATCGCGAGCTTGGGATGGGACGTGGTGCCCGATGTGGTGCAGAGGATCGCGACGTCCTCACCCTTGGTGGCATCGACCAGCCTGTCGTAAAGCTCCGGCTCCCGCGCCGCACGTGCGCGGCCGAGTTCGGCGAACGCCTCCGCCGACATCAGCCTGGGGTCGTCGTATTTCCGCATCCCGCGTGGATCGGAATAGATGATGTGCTTCAGCTTCGGTGCGCGCTCGGCGAGGGTGAGCAGCTTGTCGACCTGCTCCTCGTCCTCGGCGAAGACAAGCCGCGCCTCGCCATAGTTGAGCAGATAGGAGGCCTCCTCGTCGAGCACGTCGCGATAAAGTCCGAGGCTGAGGCCGCCAATGGCGTGCGTTGCCACCTCCGCCGCCACCCAGTCCGGCCTGTTGTCGCCGATGATGCCGACGACATCGCCGCGGCCGAGGCCCATTTCGAGAAGACCGAGCGCGAAGTCGCGCACGCGTGTCTGGTAGTCGTTCCAGGTGAACAGCCGCCAGAGCCCGAGATCCTTCTCGCGCAAGGCGATCTCGTTGCCATGCTCCTTGGCGTTGAGCCGGAGCATCTTCGGATAGGTATCGGCCTGCGCGACGCGGCCCGCGTAATCCATCATGCCGCGCTCTCCTGCGCCGGCGGTGCATCGTCGGGATCGACCAGCACCTCGTCTTCTTCACCAAGATAGGCGCGCCTGACATGGGGATCGGCGAGCACGGTCGCCGGATCGCCCTCGGCGATCTTCTTGCCGAAATCAAGCACCATGACGCGATGGGAGATGTCCATCACCACGCCCATGTCGTGCTCGATCATCACCACCGTCATCCCGAACTCCTCGTTGAGGTCGACGATGTAGCGAGCCATGTCCTCCTTCTCCTCGAAGTTCATGCCGGCCATCGGCTCGTCGAGGAGAATGAGGCGCGGCTCCAGCGCCATGGCGCGGGCGAGCTCCACGCGCTTGCGCAGGCCGTAGGAAAGGGTGCCGGCTTGCGCTTTCCGCACCGATTGCAGGTCGAGGAAGTCGATGATTTCCTCGACTTTGCGGCGGTGCTCGAGCTCCTCCTTGCGCGCGCCGGTGAGCCAGTACAGCGAGCCCGTGAGGAAATTGTTCTTCAGCAGGTGATGACGCCCGACCATGATGTTGTCGAGCACGCTCATATGGTGGAACAGTGCGAGATTCTGGAAGGTGCGGCCGATACCGAGCGAGGCCCGCGCATTCGGAGTGAGGCCGGTGATGTCGCGGCCCCGGTAGAAAAGATGGCCTTCGGTCGGCTTGTAGCGACCGGAAATACAGTTCACGATCGAGGTCTTGCCGGCGCCGTTGGGCCCGATGATCGAGAACAGCTCGCCCTCTCTGATGGCGAAGCCGACGTCGGTCAGCGCTCGGACGCCGCCGAATCGCAAGGACACGCCGCGCACTTCAAGACTGGTAGCCACCAAACGAAACCCTCCCGGTGATGGCGCTTTTTAGCGGCGCTCTTCGTCCGTTCTGTCGGGCGATCCTAGTACGGCGGTGCTGGTGAGGCCATGCAGCAGATGGTCTCGACCGGAGCCGCACCACTCTCGTTCCCGTTTGGGATCAAAAGCCGCATCACCCGAGGTGGTCCTCAATAGGGGAAAGCGCTATTTTGAAATGTCTCCCGGCTGACAATTCTGCGACAAAGTTTGCCGGGCGACAGTGGCCTTCATCTTTCGTCGGATGGCGGCCGAAATCATCATGTTGCATTGCAGCAGAAGGCGGAGCGACCAAACGGTGCGGCTGGCGGCGAGATCATGATTTCAGAAGATCATCTGAAGCGCGTCGCCGCCTGGTCGCGCGAGCTCACGCAAGCGGAGATCGAGGTCGCGCGCGCCGGAATCACGGAGCGGTCATACGGCACCGGCGAGACCGTGTTCATGCGCGGCGACATTTTCGCCTATTGGGCTGGCATGGTGGGCGGTCTTGCCCGCATGGGCGGGGTCTCCAGGGACGGCAAGGAGACCAGCCTGGCCGGGCTGACGGCGGGAGCCTGGTTCGGCGAGGGCAGCGTGCTCAAGAACGAGCCGCGCCGCTATGACGTGGTGGCGCTGCGCGACAGCCGCGTCGCCCTGATGGAACGCAGCGCCTTCATGTGGCTGTTCGAGAACAGCGTCGGCTTCAACCGCTTTCTGGTGCGTCAGCTCAATGAGCGGCTCGGCCAGTTCATCGGCATGCTCGAGGTCAACCGCACGCTGGATGCCACCGCGCGCCTTGCCCGCAGCATCGCCTCGCTGTTCAACCCGGTCCTCTACCCGGAATCGACCGCGCATCTGGAGATCACCCAGGAGGAGATCGGCGCGCTCTCGGGCATGTCCCGCCAGAACGCCAACCGCGCGCTGAACCGGCTGGAGAAGGAGGGCCTGCTGCGGCTGGAATATGGCGGCGTCACCATCCTCAATGTCGAGCGGCTGCGCGGATACGGGGATTAAGAGTAGCCGTCAGCGCGCATTGGCGGGTGCGTGCGCCGGCCAGAGGTCGGCGCGCCAGCGGATCGCGATCGCCAGCATCGCGATGATCCCCGAGGCGGCATAAAGCGAGCCGGTTGCGGAATAGCCGATCACGTCGATCAGGCTGCCGGCGGCAAGCAATCCGATCGGCAGGCCATAGATCACCATCATGCGCACGCCCATGACACGGCCGCGCAGATGCGCGCTTGCCGTGCGCATCAGGATCACGGCCGCCGAGATCATCGACATGCTCTGCGCGATCCCGGCGAGAACGAGGCAGGCCATCGCCACCGGCATGGTCCTGATCTCGACGAACACCAGCAGCATGGCGTACCAGGCCAGCGTCGCGCCGATCAGAAGCCGGGCGATCCGCACGCCGCTGACGAGGCTGAGTGTGATCGAGCCGATGAGCGAGCCGACGGCGAAGCTCGCCGAGAGATAGCCGAGGCCGGTCTGGTCGGTCTGAAAGATTTCGCGCGCGATATAGGGGAGTAGTCCGCCCGTGAAAGGAAAGGCGGTGAGATTGGCCAGAAAGGCGACGCACAGCGCAGCGCGCATTCCCGGGCCGTTCCAGGCGTAGACGATCCCCTCCTTGAGGTCGCCGAACAATCGCGAAATGGCGCGGCTGTCCGCGGGAAGGTCGCTCGTGGTGACGATCCTTTTCGGCCGGGTCAGGCAGAGCATGAGAAGCGCGGCCACGAAGTAGAGACAGGCGATCGCCACATAGACGAAGCCAATGCCGAGGAGCGCAAACAGCCCGGCGCCCGTCAACGCCCCGGCGATGCGGGCGCTGTCCTGGGTCGTGCGCGCAACGCTGATGGCGCCCACCAACTGCTCGGCCGGCATGATCTCGGCGAGCAGCGCGCCACGGACACCGAGATCCGAGGGGCGAATCAGGCCCATGATCGCGACGATGATCATGACGTTCAGCGGCGACAGATGACCGGTCAGCGCCAGAACCATGATGGTCGACGACAGCACCGTATAGGCAAGGCGCATCACGACCAGAAGATCGCGATGGCCCATCCGGTCGCCGATCATGCCGAACACCGGCGCGACCAGCGTCCCGACGAATTGGAGAGAGGCAAGCACGGTGAGCAGCAGCACCGAGCCGGTCTCGACCAGGATGTACCAGCCGAGCACCAGCGTCTCGACCTCGAACGCCCAGGAGGTGAGCAGGTCGGACGGCCACTGGAAGCGATAGTTGCGGATGCGGAATGGCGCCAGCGCAGAAGGTCGTGCGGTTGTGCTCAAGGCGCGATGGCGCGTGTCACGGCGATTCCCTGGCCCGTGTGGTTTCTTTTCATTTCCGGCACCGTAGGGCCGAGGGCGCACGTGTCAATCAGAGCCGCCGCATGCCGCTCCCGCGCTCAGCTCTTACCTGGTCGTTGCCGGCTTCCGCTCTGCCAGCGCCGTGGCCATCGCCGAAATCAGCGGCCGCATGAAATAGGCTTCGTCCGCCGGCGAGACGTCGGTGCGCAGGCCGTGCGCGGCGAGCTCGCCTGACACGGCCGGGCCGACCGACGCAATCAGGGTTCGTTCGAGGCCGGCGCGCAGCTTGGCCTCGCTGCCATTCGTCTTCGCTGCCTCGATCAGGCGGCGGACCTGGCCGAGATTGGTCAGCGCGAGAGCATCGATCCGTCCCGCGGCCATGTCGTCGATCGCGGTGACGATGTTGGCATCCGCGGCCCTGGAATCGTAGACATAGGGCAGCACGGTATCGACCGCCGCGCCTTGCGCGGCGAGCGCGCCGGTCAGCTCGCTGTGGTCCTTGTCCGGATAGAGCTGCAGGCCGAGGCGCCGTCCCTGAAGGTCGAGCTTGCCCAGCATCTCGATCACGCCCTCGGTGGTGGGCTTCTCCGTCGTCTGCTGCGCCTCCAGACCGATCTCGCGCAGTGCCTTGCCCGGCTTTGGGCCACGGGTGAATGTCCGCGTCTTGGCCAGCGCCGCGACAAGGGCGGCGTCAAGCCCGCGGGCGCGGGCCAGCTTCATGATCCGCCGCAGGCCTTCGCCGGTCATCAGCACGAGATCATCGAGGGGCTTGTCGATGGCGCGGCGGATCCAGGCCTCGACCGGGGCCGGGTCCGGCGCATCGTGAATGGTAAACATCGGGCATTGCACGACCTCGGCGCCTTGTTCGGCCAGAAGTTTTGAGAACTGCGCCTCCTCGCGTGTCTCCAGGATCAGGATGCGGGTGCCGTTCAGACGGTCGGCCATGGGCGTACTCCGGTCATTCAATCGCAATCGTCCGTTCATCCTGACTCTGCGCTCGGGATTGGCGCAAGGCCAGCGTCGGTGCTAGAGCAGGCGCAAATCGCGAACAGTTCCGCTGCCCAAACCTTCATCAGAGCCAAGTCCGTTCATCAACATGCCCGATCATCAATATGTCCTGACCCTGTCCTGTCCGGATCGCCCCGGCATCGTCTCGGCGGTCTCGACCTTCCTTGCCCACAACGGACAGAACATCCTCGATGCCCAGCAGTTCGACGACATCGAGACCAAGAAGTTCTTCATGCGCGTGGTGTTCACCGCGGCCGATCTTGCCGTGGAACTGTCGGCGCTGCAGACCGGCTTTGCGGCGATCGCCGAGCGGTTCGGCATGGACTGGCAGATGCGCGACCGCGCCGCGCATCGCAAGGTGATGCTGCTGGTGTCGAAGTCGGATCACTGCCTGGTCGACATCCTCTATCGCTGGCGTACCGGCGAATTGCCGATGACGCTGACTGCGATCGTCTCCAATCACCCGCGCGAGGTCTATGGCGGACTGGATTTCGGCGGCATCCCGTTCCACCATCTGCCTGTTACCAAGGAGACCAAGCGCGAGCAGGAGGACCAGATCATGGACCTCGTCGGCAACACGAAGACCGATCTCGTCGTGCTCGCCCGCTACATGCAGATCCTGTCGGATGATCTGTCGGCAAAGCTGTCGGGGCGATGCATCAACATCCACCATTCATTTCTGCCGGGATTCAAGGGCGCAAAGCCCTATCACCAGGCTCATGAGCGCGGGGTGAAGCTGATCGGCGCCACCGCGCATTACGTCACGCGCGATCTCGACGAGGGTCCGATCATCGACCAGGACGTCGAGCGCATCAGCCATCGCGACACGCCTGAGGATCTCGTCCGCAAGGGCCGCGACATCGAGCGCCGCGTGCTCGCCCGCGCGATCCGCTACCATCTCGACGATCGCGTCATCCTCAACGGCCGCAAGACCGTGGTGTTCGTGGATTGAGTTGTTCACCTCTCCCCGCGTGCGGGGAGAGGTCGAATTCGAGCAAAGCTCGAATTCGGGTGAGGGGGGCTCTCCGCGAGTCCAACTCTGACCGTCCTTGTGGAGAATCCCCCTCACCCCAACCCTCTCCCCGCAAGCGGGGCGAGGGGCGCGCCCCCCCTTAGCGCACCGCGCCAGCCGACGTCGTCCCCGTAGCGCCCTTCTGGGCCTGCTCTTCCTTCTCGCGGTCCGCTGCCGGCAGCAGCCGCTTGCGTTCGCGCTCTTTCATGTAGGCATCGTATTGCGGCGTCCCCGGTCGCGGCGGCGCATCGGCCGGCAGGCCGCCGGCCCATTGCGGGATGGTATCTCCCATGCCCGCCGAGAGTTTTTCATTGACCGTGCCGCAGCCTGCAAGGCTGGAAGCGAGCAGAGCGAGGGCGGCGATCGGAAGCGAACGGGAGCGCATGGACTTCTTTTGGGTCATGCCCGGTCGGGCCTGGGTTAGGAGCGCCGGACAGGCGTCGGCGGACGAAGCATAGCTCTCAACCAGTAAAATTGGCCTATTCAACGATCGACCAGAATGTATACATAATAGGTATTATAGTAGGCATATTTTACTCTTGAAGGCTCACTTCGAGCTGATACGGTATACATTACGTCCTTCTGCCGATGCTCGTGTACGACGCTGGGAGAGGCTTCACCACGGAGCAGTGCGATGTCCAGATTCTGCAAGTGAGAGGCGGAATCGTCCATCCACTGCATCGTGCGGCCTTCTTACAATTGTGTGTCCGCGAGCCGTCGCCATCGGTCAGAGGCTTTTTCGTTGACAGGACCAGTTTATTTGTACAATCGTACAAATCTCTCCCTCCGGCAGATCATGCGGCTTGCGCCGAATGGTCGCCCAACGTCCGATTGACAACGGGGTTGCAGAGGACGCCATGTGGCCGCACGGCATGGCTTGTCCGAGAGTGAAGCGCGGCAAGGACCGGGCACTCGGTCCGGCTCACAAGAAGTCAGGAATCAAGGGGAGGGACATCTGATGTTCGAACGCAAAATTCTTTCATGCGCCGCGGCAGCGGCTGCCATCGCGGGCCTCGCGGCCGTCGCGCCTGCCAAGGCCGAGGACAGCGTCAAGGTCGGCCTGATCCTGCCGATGACCGGCGGCCAGGCCTCGACCGGCAAGCAGATCGAAAACGCGATCAAGCTGTACATGCAGCAGAAGGGCGATACCGTCGCCGGCAAGAAGATCGAGATCATCCTCAAGGACGACGGCGCGGTGCCGGACAAGACCAAGACGGCGGCGCAGGAGCTGATCGTCAACGACAAGGTCAACTTCATCGCCGGCTTCGGCGTGACGCCGGCCGCGCTCGCCGCCGCGCCGCTCGCAACGCAGGCCAAGATCCCCGAAGTCGTGATGGCGGCCGGCACCTCGATCATCACCGAGCGCTCGCCTTACATCGTGCGCACCAGCTTCACGCTGGCGCAGTCCTCGACCATCATCGGCGACTGGGCCGTCAAGAACGGCATCAAGAAGGTGGCGACGCTGACCTCGGACTACGCTCCGGGCAATGACGCGCTGAACTTCTTCAAGCAGCACTTCACCGCCGGCGGCGGCGAGGTGGTCGAAGAAGTCAAGACGCCGCTCGCCAATCCCGATTTCGCGCCGTTCCTGCAGCGCATGAAGGATGCCAAACCCGATGCGATCTTCGTGTTCGTGCCGGCCGGCCAGGGCGGCAACTTCATGAAGCAATATGCCGAGCGTGGCCTGGACAAGGCCGGCATCAAGGTGATTGGGCCGGGCGACGTCACCGACGACGACCTCCTCAACAACATGGGCGACGCCGTGCTCGGCACGGTGACCGCGCATCTCTACTCCGCGGCGCACCCCTCGCAGATGAACAAGGATTTCGTCGCAGCCTACAAGAAGGCGTTCGGCAATCGTCCGGGCTTCATGGCGGTCAGCGGCTATGACGGCATCCACCTGATCTACGAAGCGCTGAAGAAGACCAATGGCGATACCAACGGCGACAAGCTGATCGAGGCGATGAAAGGCCAGAAGTGGGAAAGCCCGCGCGGCCCGATCTCGATCGACCCCGAGACGCGCGACATCGTGCAGAACATCTACATCCGCAAGGTCGAGAAGGTCGACGGCGAACTCTACAACGTCGAGTTCGCGACCTTCGAGGCGGTGAAGGATCTCGGCAAGACGAAGAAGTGACGCGCGAAAGCGCGTCATCCCGGAGCGCGCTTAGCGCGCATCCGGGATCTCTCACCGGCGCTCACCGTCATGCCCGGGCTTGACCCGGGCATCCACGCGGGAGCCGGGACAAGAACGTGGATGGCCGGGACGAGCCCGGCCATGACGCCCCAATCAAGCTGAGACAATGACCTCAATCCTCACCAACCTGTTCGATGGCGTTGCTTACGGCATGCTGCTGTTCGTGCTCGCCTGCGGGCTTGCGGTCACGCTCGGATTGATGAACTTCGTCAATCTCGCCCATGGTGCCTTCGCCATGGCCGGCGGCTATGTCTGCATGGTGCTGGTCAACCGGATGGGCTGGCCGTTCTTTGCAGCGCTGCCGCTCGCTTTCGTCTCGTCAGCCGCGATTGGCATCGTGCTCGAACGCACCCTCTACCGCCACCTCTATACGCGCAGCCATCTCGATCAGGTGCTGTTCACGATCGGCCTGACCTTCATGTCGGTCGCGGCGGTCGACTACATCCAGGGCTCCTCGCGGGTCTTCATCAATCTGCCTGCCGCGCTTCAGGGGCAGTTTGACCTGTTCGGCGTCGGTATCGGCCGTTACCGGCTGATGATCATCGTGATCTGCGGCCTGCTCACCATCGGCCTGCAGATGGTGCTGGCCAAGACGCGTTTCGGCAGCCGATTGCGCGCCGCCGTCGATGATCCCCGCGCCGCGAGCGGTCTCGGTATCAACGTGCCGCAGGTGTTCGCATTTACATTCGCATTCGGCTGCGGGCTCGCCGGCCTCGGCGGTGCGCTGAGCGCCGAGATTCTCGGCCTCGATCCGTATTTCCCCCTGAAGTTCATGATCTACTTCCTGATCGTGGTCACCGTCGGCGGCTCCTCCTCGATAACCGGGCCGTTCCTGGCCTCCCTCCTGCTCGGCATCGGCGACGTCGCCGGCAAATATTACGTGCCGAAGATGGGACCCTTCGTGATCTACACCATGATGATCGTGATCCTGATCTGGCGCCCGAACGGCCTGTTCGGCCGCACGGCCGCACGTTGAGTTCGCCGATGAGCGCTGCTTCCGACGTCGGTTATCACGCTCAGCGCCAGGCGCGCTGGCACTACGGCGAGGTCGCCTTCTGGCTTGTCGTGCTGGCTTGCGGCTTTGTCTTTCCCTCGCGTTATCTGATCATGACCGACATCCTGCGGCTCGCGTTGTTCGCGATGTCGCTCGATCTCATCCTCGGTTATGCCGGCATCGTCTCGCTCGGTCACGCCGCCTTCTTCGGCGTCGGCGCTTATGCCGCGGGACTTCTCGCGCTGCACGGCATCGTCAACGAGCCCGTGCTCGCGCTTGTTGTCGCGGGCCTTGCCGCGATGGTGCTCGGCTTTGCCACCAGCTTCCTGGTGATCCGCGGCGTTGATCTGACCCGCCTGATGGTGACGCTCGGCATCGCACTGCTGCTGGAAGCGCTCGCCGAACGCTTCTCCAACATCACGGGCGGCACCGACGGCCTGCAAGGCATCGAGATGCAGCCGATCTTAGGCGCGATCCCGTTCGACATGTTCGGCAAGGCCGGCTTCTTCTATTCGCTGACGGTGCTGTTCCTGCTGTTCCTGTTCGCCCGCCGCGTCGTGCATTCGCCGTTCGGCCTGTCTTTGCGCGCGATCAAGAACAATCCGCTGCGGGCAGCGGCGATCGGCATCCCCGTCAACCGCCGCCTGATCGCGATCTATACGCTAGCCGCATTCTATGCCGGCATCGCGGGCGCGCTGTTCACCCAGACCACCGCGATTGCCTCGCTCGACGTGTTCGCCTTCGAACGTTCCGCCGACCTCATGCTGGTTCTCGTCATCGGCGGCACCGGCTATCTCTATGGCGGGCTGATCGGCGCTGTGATCTTCCGTATGCTGCAGGAGCTGTTCTCCACCATCACCCCGCAATATTGGCAGTTCTGGATCGGCCTCGTGCTGGTCGTGATCGTGCTGGTTGGCCGTCAGCGCCTGCACCGCTGGGTGCTGTATGTGCCCAACCTCGTCATCAAGCAGGTTGCGGGCCGCAAGGCCGTCGTCGCCGTGCCGGAGAGCGATGCATGACCATCGCGCTCGAAACCCAAAATCTCGAAAAGCAGTTCGGCGGCCTGCGCGTCACCCGCGATCTGTCCTTGAAGATCGAGCAGGGCGCCCGCCACGCGTTGATCGGCCCGAACGGCGCCGGCAAGACCACGGTGATCAACCAGCTCACCGGCGTGCTCAAGCCGAACTCGGGCCGCATCCTGCTCGAAGGCCAGGACATCACCGATCTGCCCGTGCACAAGCGGGTGTTGCGCGGCCTGTCGCGCACCTTCCAGATCAACCAGCTCTATCCCGATCTCACGCCGCTGGAGACCATCGGCCTTGCCGTCTCCGAGCGTCTCGGCCATGGCGGCGACTGGTGGCGGCGGATGGGCACGCGCAGCGACGTCAATGGCGAGATCGCCGATCTGCTTTCGCGCTTCCATCTGCTCGACGTCATGAACGAACAGACCGTGACGCTGCCCTACGGCAAGCAGCGCCTGCTCGAGATCGCGGTCGCGATCGCGGCCAAGCCGCGTGTGCTGCTGCTCGACGAGCCCGCCGCCGGCGTGCCCGAGAGCGAGCGCCACGACATCCTCGCGGTCGTCGGCAGCCTGCCGCGCGACGTCACCGTGCTCCTGATCGAGCACGACATGGACTTGGTCTTTTCCTTCGCCGACCGCATCTCGGTGCTGGTCTCCGGCGCGCTGCTGACCGAAGGCCCGCCGGAGCAGGTCGCGCGCGATCCGCAGGTGAAGGCCGTCTATCTCGGCGAGGAGGCGGTCAATGTCTGACCTGCTCGCGATCGATCAGCTGCGCGCCGGCTATGGCGAGGCGGTGGTGCTGCCCAACATGTCCTTGCGGCTCGCCGAAGGGCAGGTGCTGGCGCTGCTGGGCCGCAACGGCACCGGCAAGACCACGCTGATCAATTCGATCGTCGGCGTCACCCGCCGCTTCTCCGGCAGCGTGGCGCTCGCCGGCGCCGATATCACTTCGCTCCGGCCCGACCAGCGGGCGCGCGCCGGCATCGGCTGGGTGCCGCAGGAGCGCAATATCTTTCGCTCACTCACCGTGGAAGAGAACATGACCGCGGTCGCGCAGCCCGGTCCATGGACGGTCGAGAAGGTCTACGAGATGTTCCCGCGGCTGAAGGAACGCAGCAGCAATTTTGGCAACCAGCTCTCCGGCGGCGAGCAGCAGATGCTGGCCATCGGCCGCGCGCTCACCCTCAACCCGAAAGTGCTGTTGCTGGACGAGCCGACCGAGGGCCTTGCCCCGATCATCGTCGAAGAGCTCTTGAAGGCGATCGGCAGCATCACGCGGGCAGGCGGCATCTGCTCCATCATCGTCGAGCAGAATGCCCAAAAGATTCTGGGGCTGGCCGATCGCGTTGTGATATTGGAACGCGGAACGATCGTCCACGACGCTCCGAGCGCCGCGCTGAAAACCGACCCTTCAGTCCTGGAACGCCATCTCGGTGTTGCCGGGGCGGCGGCTCACTAAACTAAAATGTCCAGGGAGTAAGACATGCAGCGAACCAAAGCCCCCTTCCGCGCCGACGAGGTCGGCAGCCTCCTGCGTCCGGCCAAGATCAAGGAAGCCCGCACCCGGCTCGAGAAGGGCGAGATCTCGGCCGACGATCTGCGCAAGATCGAGGACATGGAGATCGAGAAGGTCGTGCACAAGCAGGCCTCGCTCGGCCTCAAGCTCGCGACCGACGGCGAATTCCGCCGCTCCTGGTGGCATTTCGATTTCCTGGCCAAGCTGACCGGCTGCGAGCTGTTTCATCCCGACGCCGGCATCCAGTTCGCGGGCGTGCAGACGCGCCACGACGCGGTGCGTGTGATCGGCAAGCTCGACTTCCCCGCCGACCACCCGATGCTCGACCACTTCCGCTTCCTGAAGAAGGTCGCCGACCAGGCCCACGTCACCGCCAAGATGACGATCCCCTCGCCGGCGGTGCTGCACTTCCGCGGCGGCCGCAAGTCGATCTCCAAGGACGTCTATCCCGATCTTGAGGCCTTCTACGAAGACCTCGGCAAGACCTATCGCAAGGCGGTGAAGGCGTTCTACGACGCCGGCTGCCGCTATCTGCAGTTCGACGATACCGTGTGGGCTTATCTCTGCTCGCAGGAGGAATTGCAGAAGGCGCGCGAGCGCGGCGACAATCCGGACGGCCTGCAGCAGATCTATGCGCGCGTCATCAACTACGCGCTGGCGGAGAAGCCGGCCGACATGGTGGTGACGACCCACGTCTGTCGCGGCAATTTCCGCTCGACCTGGATTTCTTCAGGTGGCTACGAGCCGGTCGCCGAGACCATGCTCGCCGGCACCAATTACGACGGCTACTTCCTGGAATACGACTCTGACCGTGCCGGCGGCTTCGAGCCGCTGCGTTTCCTGCCCAAGGGCAACAAGGTCGTCGTGGTCGGCGTCATCACCTCGAAGTTCGGTGAGCTCGAGAAAAAGGACGACATCAAGCGCCGCCTGGAGGAAGCATCGAAGTTCGCGCCGCTGGAGCAGCTCGCGCTGTCCCCGCAATGCGGCTTTGCCTCGACGGAAGAGGGCAACATCCTCTCCGAGGAAGAGCAATGGGCCAAGCTCAGCCTCGCGGTCGAGATCGCGAAGGAAGTGTGGGGCAACTGACGCTTAGCTAGTCGCGCTAGTGTCCCGGACGCGCTGCAACGCTCTTGCGTTGCTGCGCAGAGCCGGGACCCATGCCGCTTGATTTGCTCTCCAGTAATATGGGCCCCAGCTCTGCAGCGCACCGCTGAAGAAGCGCTGCGCTGCGTCCGGGGCGCGAGACTGTCTCACTTCTCCGCCAGATAAACCTCGCCCAGCAGCGAGGAGTTCGACCACGGCACCTGCTTGCTCTTGGTGCTCGACACCACTTCCGCCCGCACACGCGTCAGCATCTGCTGCACCTCCAGCCCCGGCGTGCCGATATGACGGGACAGCGCGGCGGAGAACGGCGAATTGGCGCCTTCGCCGTCGAGCGCGACCTGCCCCGGCGCGGTGGCGAAGGCGATCAGCGTGCCGGCTCCCAGTGTTGCGCCGCTACCGAGGCTCGTCGGCGCCGCGAGGCCCGAGGCGCCCTCGATGCCGCGATTGGTGCCGGCCGATGCCACCTGCTGCGCCATCGGATTGTTGCGGCAGGCATCGAAGATCAAAATGTTGGTGCGAACCTGGTCGTCGAGACCGGCCATGATCGTGTCCGTGTCGATCATCGCGTCGGTCATGTTTGCGCCAGGCTTGAGCGCGACGTCGACGGGAATGAGATAGTTGCGGCCGTCGACCTGCACGCCGTGGCCGGCATAATAGACCACCGCGACCTGCGCCCGGGCCGCTTCGCGCAGGAAGTCGCGCGTCATCTTCTGCATCGCTGCACGGTCCAGATCGATGCCCTCCGACACGGTGAAGCCGATGTCGCGCAGGCTCCTGGCGACGGCACGCGCGTCGTTGGCCGGATTGGGCAGCGCCTTGACATGCGCATAGGCGCCGTTGCCGATGATCAGCGCCATGCGGGCGCCGCGAATGGCCGGAGTCGGCGAGGCGGCCGGTGCCGCGCCGGTCTGCTGCGGGGCAGGAGCGGTCGCCGGCTGCGCCGTGGGTGAGGGCGCATCGCGCGGCACCGGCGCGCTCGCGTCCGTCACCAGCGACAGCCGCACCTTCGCGGTGGCCTGGTTGGCCTTGCTGCCGGCGTCGGACGCCACGATCGCGAGCGTCGCCTGGTAGTCATCGCGCGCGCGGGCGTAGTCACCCTTGGCTTCATAGGCCAGCGCGCGATGGGTGTAGCCCGAGATGAGCACGCTGTTCGGCGGTGTCATGATGTTGACCGGCGGCTTGTCCTTGGCGAGCCGGATCGCTTCGCTGCCGTCGGCGATGGCGCGATCGAGATCGCCCTTGGCGCGCCAGATCGCCGTGCGATTGATCAATGGCTGCGGCAGCGAGGGATCGAGCCGGATCGCCTGGTTGATGTCGGCGAGCGCACCGTCGAGATCGCCGAGCGCCTGTTTCGAGATGCCGCGGTTCTGGAACGAGAAGGCCGATTTCGGATCGGCCTTGATCGCCATGTCGTAGTCGGCGATGGCCTTGGCATAGTCGTGCCTGCCACGCCAGGCGTTGCCGCGATTGTGGAAGATGGTGCCGCTGGGCGGTCCGAGCTTCAGCGCATCGTCGAAATCGCTGATCGCGATCTCGTAGTCGCCCTTGTCGTAATAGGCCGATCCCCGGAGATTGTAGGCCGCCTGGCTCGGCTGCAGCCGGATCGCTTCGGTGGCATCCGTGATGACTTTGGAATAGTCGCCCTTCTTGTTCCAGCCCACCGCGCGCCAGAAATGGATCGTCGCAAGCTGCTCGCCCCGAAACACCTTCAACGCGATGATCTTGTTGCAGGCATCGATCATCTTGTCCGCGGGCGTCGTGTCGGTGGTGCAGAGCGGCCCAAGCTGGTTGCGCGCCTGCGGAAGCGCGGGCGCGGAGCATAGGGTTGCGGCGAGCAGAGTGAGCGCGACGAGCAGGCGGCGCATGGCGATGGCCCCGTCAGAGGAGAAGCGCCTGTTTGTTGCCCGGCGGGCCGCCGGGGTTCATCGGCCCGCGGTGGCGCGACAGGGCGGGAGAAGCCTCGATCCGCTATTCCCTCGGTGGGCAGATTTTGCTACGGAAGCGTGTCCCACTCCGTCTGCCCACCGCATTCCCACCCATGAAAAATGACGAAATCCTGAGCCAGATCACGGAGTTCTGCCGCAAGGCGGACATGGCGGAATCGACGTTCGGCCGGCGTGCGGTGAACGATGGGAAGCTGGTGCATCGCCTGCGCGAGGGAAAGCGCATCACCATCGACACGCTGGAGCGCATCCAGGCCTATATGGCGGCCTCGATGGCCGGCGGCGTGCCGCCGCCGCGGGGGCTTCAGGTGCCGCCGGAGAAGCGCGACCCGCGCGGCAATTTCCGCTTCTTCGAGAATCGCCAGAAATACCTGCTGTTCGTCCATACCTGCAGCGAGAAGCGGGTGGTCGCCGACCGGGTCGCGCTGGAGCTCGCCTCGATCCATCCGCGCCCGCCGGCCCTGCGCATCTTCGACGCCGGCGTCGGCGACGGAACGGTGCTGGCCCGGGTGCTGCGCGCGACGCATCAGCGCTATCCCCACATGCCGTTCTACGTCGCCGGCAAGGAGCTCAGCCTCGAGGACCTGCGCCTGACGCTGGAGAAGGTGCCGGACCGCATTTTCGAGCATCCGGCGTCGGTGTTCGTCTTCACCAACATGTTCTACTCGGAGGCGCCCTGGCTGACGCCGGCATCGCCCGCGGCGGCGGCCGCGACCGTCTGGCACGAGGTCCCGCTGCGGGGCGCCTCGTCGGGCGAGTTCGAGCAACAGATCGCCGAGCTCCGGCCGTTCCTGGAGCAGAACTGGCGCGCCGCGATCAGCCCACGCACGGCCATGCCGCTCTATGAGCGGCCCGTCGTCCTCGTGCTCTACCGCGAGGATCACAGGTTCCTGCTGGATTCGACCATTCCCCGGCCGGGCCAGACCGAAGCCAATTTCGACCTCGTCATCGCCTCCCAGCCCTACCGGGCCCTGTCCTCGGTCAATTTCCGGGCCAAGCGCATCATCGCACCGCTGGCGCGGGCGCTTCGGCCGGGCGGGCGGCTGATCGGTATCCACTCCCATGGCCAGGATCCGGGCATGGAAATGATCCAGGCGATCTGGCCGGGAGAAAATCCTTTCTCGGTCAGCCGTCATGAGCTACTGCGTGCGGTTAAGTATGAACTTGGATCGGTGGGCCGCGACTTAAATTTTAATGCTTACGCGGATAACCGTTCGATCTTCAGGTATGATATGGAAGCGCTGCCCAACGAGGTCACCGGGACGATCGGAACCTCGACGGCCTTTGCAGCGTGGAATGCGGCGGTGTATGTCGCTCAGATTGAGGACGACCGGTTGACGGAAATGACTCAAAACGGCCGCACTCTGGATGCCGCCAGGGACGTGCTGCGAAAGTACAATGGGCTCTGGTTTCTCGACGAATCCTACGTCATCTCGCGTCGGCGTGATTGACATCATCAAAAGTAAACATCGCAAACGCCCGCCGGTTTAGCGGCGGAACAAGGGGTTACTGATGCGCGCGTCCTATCTCTTCACCAGCGAGTCCGTGTCCGAGGGTCATCCGGACAAGGTGTGCGACCGGATTTCCGACGAGATCGTCGATCTGTTCTACCGCGAAGGGCCCAAGGCCGGTATCGACCCCTGGCAGATCCGTGCCGCCTGCGAGACGCTCGCGACCACCAACAAGGTGGTGATCGCCGGCGAGACCCGCGGTCCGAAGTCGGTGACCAACGAGCAGATCGAGGGCGTCGTCCGCGGCGCAATCAAGGACATCGGCTACGAGCAGGAAGGCTTCCACTGGAAGACCTGCGACATCGAGATCCTCCTGCATCCGCAGTCGGCCGACATCGCCCAAGGCGTCGATGCGCTGCAGCCGGGTGAGGTCAAGGAAGAAGGCGCGGGCGACCAGGGCATCATGTTCGGTTACGCCACCAACGAGACGCCCGATCTGATGCCGGCGCCGATCTTCTACGCCCACAAGATCCTGCGGCTGATTTCCGAAGCCCGTCACTCCGGCAAGGAGAAGGTGCTCGGTCCGGACTCCAAGAGCCAGGTCACCGTGCAGTACGAGAACGGCAAGCCGGTCGGCGTGCGCGAGATCGTGGTCTCTCACCAGCATCTGGTCGAGGACATCTCGTCCAAGCAGATCCGCGACATCGTCGAGCCCTATGTGCGCGAGGCGCTGCCGAAGGACTGGATCACGCCGAAGACGATCTGGCACATCAACCCCACCGGCAAGTTCTTCATCGGCGGTCCCGATGGCGATTCCGGCTTGACCGGCCGCAAGATCATCGTCGACACCTATGGTGGCGCGGCCCCGCATGGCGGCGGCGCGTTCTCCGGCAAGGATCCGACCAAGGTCGACCGCTCGGCGGCCTATGCCGCGCGTTACGTCGCCAAGAACATCGTCGCTGCCGGTCTTGCCGACCGCTGCACACTGCAGCTCGCCTACGCCATCGGCGTGGCGCGTCCGCTGTCGATCTACATCGACACCCACGGCACCGGCAAGGTGCCGGAGGAGCAGCTCGAGAAGGCGGCGGCGGAGGCGATGGATCTGACGCCCCGCGGCATCCGCAGCCATCTCGATCTCAACCGCCCGATCTACGCGCGCACCTCGGCCTACGGCCATTTCGGCCGCACGCCCGACAACGAGGGCGGCTTCTCCTGGGAGAAGACCGACCTCGTCGAGCAGCTCAAGCGCGCGCTCTAAGTCACTTGCGTCATTCCGGGGCGCCGCAACAGCGGCGAACCCGGAATCTCGAACTGCTGCATTCCTGCATCGCTCGCGTCTCGAGCGTCCGGAATGACGAGCCCAAACAAACAGGAACCTCCAATGAACGCGAAGCCCGGCTTCACCGATTACATCGTCAAGGACATCTCGCTCGCCGATTTCGGCCGCAAGGAACTCTCGTTGGCCGAGACCGAGATGCCCGGCCTGATGGCCACCCGCGAAGAGTACGGCCCGAAGCAGCCGCTGAAGGGCGCCCGCATCGCCGGCTCGCTGCACATGACGATCCAGACCGGCGTGCTGATCGAGACGCTGGCCGCCCTCGGCGCCGACATCCGCTGGGTCTCCTGCAACATCTATTCGACTCAGGACCACGCCGCCGCCGCGATCGCGGCCGCCGGCATTCCCGTCTTCGCCGTCAAGGGCGAGACGCTGACCGAGTACTGGGACTACACCGCAAAACTGTTCGACTGGCACGGCGGCGGTCACCCGAACATGATCCTCGACGACGGCGGTGACGCCACCATGTACGTCCATCTCGGCCTGCGCGCCGAGAAGGGCGATACCGCCTTCCTCGACAAGCCCGGTTCGGAAGAAGAGGAAGTCTTCTTCGCGCTGCTGAAGAAGCAGCTCAAGGAGAAGCCGAAGGGCTACTTCGCCGCGATTGCCGAGAGCATCAAGGGCGTCTCCGAAGAGACCACCACGGGCGTGCATCGTCTCTACGACATGCAGAAGGCCGGCACCCTGCTGTGGCCCGCCATCAACGTCAACGACAGCGTCACCAAGTCGAAGTTCGACAACCTCTATGGCTGCCGTGAATCGCTGGTCGACGGCATCCGCCGTGGCACCGACGTGATGATGTCGGGCAAGGTCGCGATGGTCGCCGGCTTCGGCGACGTCGGCAAGGGCTCGGCCGCCTCGCTGCGCCAGGCCGGCTGCCGCGTCATGGTGTCGGAAGTCGATCCGATCTGCGCGCTGCAGGCCGCGATGGAGGGCTACGAAGTCGTGACCATGGAAGACGCGGCGCCCCGCGCCGACATCTTCGTCACCGCCACCGGCAACAAGGACATCATCACCATCGAGCACATGCGCGCGATGAAGGATCGCGCCATCGTCTGCAACATCGGTCACTTCGATAACGAGATTCAGATCGCCGGTCTGCGTAACCTGAAGTGGACCAACGTCAAGCCGCAGGTCGACGAGATCGAGTTCCCCGACAAGCACCGCATCATCCTGCTGTCGGAGGGCCGCCTGGTGAACCTCGGCAACGCGATGGGCCATCCGTCCTTCGTGATGTCGGCGTCCTTCACCAACCAGACGCTGGCCCAGATCGAGCTGTTCGCCAACAACAAGGACGGCAAGTACAAGAAGGAAGTCTACGTGCTGCCGAAGTCGCTCGACGAGAAGGTCGCGCGCCTGCACCTCGCCAAGATCGGCGTCAAGCTCACCGAGCTGCGCAAGGACCAGGCCGACTACATCGGCGTGAAGCAGGAAGGCCCGTACAAGAGCGACCACTACCGCTACTGATCCGGCGCGTCCGCCAGGAACGCAAGAAGCCCCGGAGCAATCCGGGGCTTCTTTGTTTCTGGTGCCTGAGAGTGCGGCGGCCGCCTCGCGCGCCGAGACTACGCGGCGACGACCTTGATCGTCGTCCTGAATACGTCCTTGTTCGGATTGGCGACGGCGATGGTGAGCTCGCCAGTATTGTGTACATCTTCTTCGAGCAGGGTGATCTTTCCCTCGGTTGCGCTCAACCTCTTGAAAGCCCGGTCCTTGCCGTTGACGGTTGCCTTCGTCTCGGTCAGGAAGCCGCTTCCGGTGACAGTCAGCTCCTCCAACTTTCCTTGCGTCAGCTTGGCCGGGGCAACCTTGAGCTCGACCTCTCTCGCGTTGAGAGGGTTGTCGCGGTCTATCGGCTTCCTCATCGCAAAAACCGCGTCGAAGACGGCGCCCAGCTTGTCGGTTGCCTGCTTGGAGAACATCCCCGCCAGGGCTGCGAAAGCGGCCATCCCGTAGGGATTCAACTGCAGGGTGGAATTGGCGGGCACCGACTGTGCCGCAGACCCGTTCGAAAGAGTTGGAAGGAGAAGGCCGCCCCGAACGATGAAGTAGAAGAGCACAGCAAGCGTCATTCCGATCGGCACGCGCAAGATCATGAACCACAGCCAATTCGTGCTCAGCTGGCGATTGCCGACGTAATCTCCGAACGACGTCATGGTGTGCGTGAGGCTGCCGAGTGCCCCGGCGACCATCACGGTAAAGAGCATCTGCTTGTCGGGCTCCCAGGAATGGCGCGAAAAGAAGATGTGAAAGTCCTTGAATGCGTGACCGCTGCCTTGTGGACCGCCGGATTCGAGGATGGGCCAAGTCGCGATCAGCAAATAGAAGAACAGCACCGTTATGATCAGGTAGAGCGCTCCCATGACGTTGACGGCGTGATTGGAGGGCGGCGTGATTAATTCAGCCTTGACGTCGCCGGCGGCGGCGTCAGCGCTACGATCTGCCATGACAACCTCAATGCAAATGAATTGAAAGAGTAGCCTGAAATTGATCGCGTTATAGTAGATGTAAAAGTTTGGTGCAACTACGCACGCCGTTGCTGCGACTAACCGGCGCGCCGGTCCTTGCATCCAGCCCTTGCATGACGTCTGCCGCAGCGCACTCAACGGCGCGGCCAGCGCCTTTATGGATTGACTGGTTGTATCCGGGGCCGGACAATCCGCCGCGGCGGAGGGAAACCATGCAACAAGAACATTTCGACGTCCTCATCGTCGGTGCCGGGCTATCAGGTATCGGTGCGGGCTATCATTTGCAGGCCAAGTGCCCGGGCAAGAGCTACGTCATCCTGGAGGGCCGCGACTGTATCGGCGGCACCTGGGACCTGTTCCGCTACCCCGGCATCCGCTCCGACAGCGACATGTTCACGCTCGGCTATTCCTTCAAGCCGTGGACCGATCCGAAGGCGATCGCCGACGGGCCGCAGATCCTGAACTATGTGCGCGAGACCGCGACCGAGAACGGCATCGACAAGCACATCCGCTTCCGCCACCGCGTCAAGCGCGCCTCGTGGTCGACGCCGGACGCGCGCTGGACGGTGGAAGCCGAGCGCATCACGGGCGAGGGCGCGAGCGAGCTCGTGCGCTTCACCTGCAATTTCCTGTTCATGTGCTCGGGCTACTACAAATACGAGGCGGGCTACACGCCGGAGTTCAGGGGCGCCGGGGATTTCGCCGGCCGCATCGTGCACCCCCAGAAATGGACCGAGGACATCGACTATGCGGGCAAGCGCGTCGTCGTGATCGGCTCGGGTGCGACCGCGGTCACGCTGGTGCCGGAGCTCGCCAAGAAGGCGGCGCAGGTCACCATGCTGCAGCGCTCCCCGACCTATGTGGTGTCGCGTCCGGCGCAGGATCCCGTCGCCAACAAGCTGCGCCGCAATCTGCCGGCCCGGCTCGCCTATCATCTGATCCGCTGGCGTAACGTGATGTGGGGGATGTTTTTCTTCCAGCTCAGCCGGCGCCGGCCGGACAAGGTGAAGAATCTGATCCTCGGCGGCGTCCGCATGGCGCTCGGCCCCGACTACGACGTCGCGACCCATTTCACGCCGCGCTACAATCCCTGGGACCAGCGGCTGTGTCTGGTGCCCGACGGCGATCTCTTCAAGGCGATCCGCGAGCAGCGCGCCTCCGTCGTCACCAGCGAGATCGACACGTTTACGCGCGACGGTATTCGCCTGAAGGACGGAAGCGAGCTTGCGGCCGACATCATCGTGACCGCGACCGGGCTGGTGCTCCAGGTCGTCGGCGGCCTGGAGGTCAGTGTCGACGGGCGCGCCGTCGATTTCGCCAATACGCTGACATACAAGGGCATGATGTATGCCGACGTGCCCAACATGGCCTCGGCCTTCGGCTACACCAACGCGTCCTGGACGCTGAAATGCGATCTCACCTGCGAGTATGTCTGCCGTCTCATCAACTACATGGACCGGCACAATTTCCGCCAGTGCATGCCGCACAATGACGACCCCGAGATCACCGCGCAGCCCTCGCTCGATTTCACCTCGGGCTATGTGCAGCGCTCGGTGGCCAAGATGCCGAAGCAGGGCTCGAAGCAGCCGTGGCGGCTGTACCAGAACTACGCGCTCGACATCGTCACCCTGCGCTTCGGCCGGATCGACGATGGCGTGATGCGATACTCCTGATCGCGCCGTCGTTACCGGGCAAGATGGCAATGCGTCGTTTTGCGTATACGGCCGCCGGGCTGAATCGGCCAAGCTGGCGGACGGTTAACGCCGGATTTACGGATGGGTCCTAGCCTGTCTCGGCCGGGGTGACTCGCAAGGCCGAGGTAAGCCCAATGGAAGCCCAGAGAATCGCCGTCGACGCCGTCGTCGCGCTGACCGATTGCGACCGCGACGCCGTCATCGCCTTCATCCGCCGGCTCTATCTCGCCGGCGTCACGGATCCCAAGCGCCTGACCTTCAAGGGCCTCCAGGCGCTGTCGCGGGCGTAATTTGGCCGATCGGCCGCCGCCCGGTTCCCTCGTTTGCTCTCCCCAGTGTGAACGGCAACCTGCCGCTGAGTGTCTTGTCGCACCCGTTCGGCGGGAGTAGATCACGTCCCCGGCTGGGTTCACTGGGGAACGGGGAAATGTTGAAGCAGCTTTTTGCGCCGCAACTTGTCATTCTTTATGTGCTGGCGGCCTCGACGATTTACGTCCACTTCCGCGGCAAGCAGCGGTTGCGCTTCGCGCGCCAGCTCGGCGATCACTCGACCTATCTCGCGCCTTATAATGTGCTGATGTATGCGGGCTCGGCGGTGCCGAACAAGCCGGTGATCCCGGTCGAGCAGTTTCCGGAGCTGAAGCCGCTCAGCGAGAACTGGGAGACCATCCGCGACGAGGCCGTGCGCCTGTTCGACGAGGGATTCATCCGCGCGGCCGCCAAGAACAACGACTGGGGCTTCTACTCGTTCTTCAAGAGCGGCTGGAAGCGGTTTTACCTGAAATGGTATGACGACTTCCTGCCGTCGGCAAACACGCTGTGCCCGAAGACGGTAGAGCTGCTCAAGTCGATCCCGAGCGTACACGGCGCGATGTTCGCGATGCTGCCGCCGGGCGGCAAGCTGGGCGCGCACCGCGATCCCTTCGCGGGCTCGCTGCGTTACCATCTCGGCCTGGTCACGCCGAACTCGAACAAGTGCCGCATCCTGGTCGACGGCGTCGAATGCGTCTGGCGCGACGGCGAGGCCTTCATGTTCGACGAGACCTTCATCCACAGCGCGGAGAACGCGACCGACGTCAACCGCATCATCCTGTTCTGCGACGTCGAGCGTCCGATGAAGTACGGCTTCATGACCGCGATCAACCGCTGGGTCAGCCATCACATCGTCAAGGCGTCGGCGACCCAGAACGTCGAGGGCGAGAATGTCGGCGTCCTCAACAAGGTGTTCGGCAAGCTCTACGAGATCCATCTTGCCAGCCGCAAGGTCAAGGAGTGGAACCGCAACGTCTACTACACGCTGAAATACTCGCTGACGGCACTGATCCTCGGCCTCATCGTGTGGTCGGCGCTGAAGTGATGTCGGTCCGTAGGGTGGGATTAGCCCGCGGCTGCGCGAAGCGCAGTCCGCCGGCGTAATCCGCCGTCCGGTGCATCCAATCGACGCGTCCTATGTCGGGCGATGCGCTGGCGGATTACGCTGCGCTAATCCGCCCTGCGATCACAGGATTTGTCAGCTTTTTCAGTGATGGTGCTTGTGCCCAGCGGAGCTATCAGCGCGTTGATAACCTCGCAGCTCCGCATATCGCTGCATCTGGCTCTGATCGAGCAAGGCCGCGGTCGACAGATGATATTTGAGGTGGCTCTCGCGGAGCTGCCCCTGCGTTTCGGCAATGGCCGCAATACTCGTCTTGAGCGCTTCCGATGTGATCGCGCGGGAGGAGAAAAGGTCTTCCAGCGCTCTCTCTTGTTCGACGAGCTTGTGACCCAGTGGAACGGTTTCCTGCTTCATGGCATCGAACAGCCGCCGGACCTCGACGCGTTGATCGGCGGTCAGGTCGAGACGATCACCTAGCTCGATCACGTGGCTGGGACCGGGATATCCATTGAGCTCTGCGGCAAGAGCGAGGCCCATCCCGCGGCCGGCGCGAAGATCGTCGATGTGCTGCTGCGACAGCGCCTTGATGGGGCGTCCTTCAAGCCCGGCATAGGGCTGGCTGGACTGTGCGCTGGCGGCGCTAAAGCTGAGGAGAAGAGAGGCCGCAAGCAGAAGGAGGCGGTTCATGAGTCTGGCTCCATCAAATCGAGCGAGCTGATGCCGAAGCATCGGACCCGGCTGCGAGTTATCCCTATCGCGATCGAGCGATCCCGGAGTGCAAATCTTGCTGGATGGTCCGGCCCATGGCAACAAAGATCGCCGTGATGAAGTGCCCAATGTGGAGCAGGCGATGGCCTCCTTGCCGACCGCGAACGCCGAGATCGTGCAGTTTTTCCGCCAATGGCTGGATACCTTCGCAGGCTATGTCCGCGAGGTCGACTATGCCTCGGCGCGGCCGCTCTTCCATCCCGATGTGCTGGCCTTCGGCACGCACAACGATGTCATCCCCGGCCTCGATCAGTGGGTCACGACGCAATGGGACAATGTCTGGCCGAAGACGGCCGACTTCCGTTTCGTGCTCGATCAGGCCTCGATCCTGGCATCGCCCGACGGCACGATGGCCACGGTGATCGCGCCGTGGACCAGCACGGGCTATCATCCCGACGGCAGGACGTTTCCGCGTCCGGGACGCGCGACCATGGTGTTTGCGAGGAACGGCGACGGCTGGCTGTGCGTGCATTCGCACATGTCGCTGAACCGCGGGGTGCCGCAGGCCAGCCACGCCAACCGGCCGGTGAAGGCCTGGTGAAAAGCAATTGGTGAAAAACAAAAAGGCCCCGGACGTGTCCGGGGCCCTCTGATTTCAGGTCGCCGTAAGCCTTACTCTGGCTGACCGATGCTTACCTTCAGCGTGCCGACGCCGTCGACGCCACATTCGAGCTTGTCGCCGGGCTGGAGCTGGGAGACGCCGGCGGGGGTGCCGGTCATGATGATGTCGCCGGCGGCGAGCTTCACCTGCTGCGACAGCTGCCAGATGATCTCGGGCACGTTCCAGATCAGCTCGGTGAGATCGCCCTTCTGAGCTTCCTTGCCGTTGACCGTGAGCCAGATCTTGCCCTTGGCGGGATGGCCGATCTTGGAGGACGGCTGAATCGCGGAGCAGGGGGCGGAGCCGTCGAACGACTTGCCGATCTCCCACGGACGCTCCTTCTTGCGCGAGGCGATCTGGAGGTCGCGGCGGGTGAGGTCGATGCCGACGGCGTAGCCATAGACGTGGTCGAGCGCCTTGTCGGCGGGGATGTTGAGGCCGCCGCTCTTCATCGCGACGATCAGCTCGACCTCGTGATGCAGATCCTTGGTCAGCGGCGGATAGGGGATCGTGGCGCCGTCGGGCACCAGCATGTCGGCGTGCTTGGCGAAGAAGAACGGCGGGGCGCGCTCGTCATTGCCCATCTCGCGGATGTGCTCGAGATAATTGCGGCCGACGCACCAGATGCGGCGGACCGGATAACGGCCGCTCTCGCCGACGACGGGAAGCGAAGCCTGGGGCGGAAGCGGGATGACGTAGGAGGCGGCGTTCATGCGGGTCTCGCTGCTCTTGAGGTGGAACGAACTCTATGCGGTTGCGCTGATCGGCGCCAGAGCGCCGGAATCGTGATGCTGCAGGCGGAAGAACGAGGCGTAGCGGCCGCCGCGGCGGAGCAGCTCGTCATGCCGGCCCTGCTCGACGATCTCGCCGCCCTCGACCACCAGGATGGCATCGGCATGCATGATGGTGTGCAGGCGATGCGCGATCACGATGGTGGTGCGGTCCCGGCAGAGATGCTCGATCGCCTCCTGCACCTGCCGCTCGGACTCCGAATCCAGCGCGGCGGTGGCTTCGTCCAGCAGGATGACCGGCGCGTTCTTGATCAGCGCGCGCGCCACCGCGATGCGCTGGCGCTGGCCGCCGGACAGCTGTGTGCCGTGCTCGCCGACCGGCGTGTCGTAGCCGAGCGGGAAGCTCATGATGAAATCATGCGCGCAGGCGGCTTTCGCCGCCTCGATGATCTCGTCCTCGCTTGCGCCCGGCTTGCCGAAGGCGATGTTGCTGCGGATGGTGTCGCGGAACAGATAGACGTCCTGGCCGACATAAGCGGTCTGCGACCGCAGCGATTTGCGCGAGACCGCGCCGATCGACTGGCCGTCGATCACGATGTCCCCTTGCGTCACCTCATGGAAGCGCAGCAGCAA
>Ga0209257_1000655_pt1 | contig 54777 bp, 56 predicted proteins | sample AraplaCvi_mCL_r2_FD_184277 | JGI IMG/M metagenome (GOLD analysis project Ga0209257, IMG submission 184277) | Arabidopsis root microbial communities from North Carolina, USA - plate scrape MF_Cvi_mCL_r2 (SPAdes) (version 2) | ecosystem: Host-associated > Plants > Roots > Endosphere | place: USA...
GGCGCCCGAGGACGTCTGCGGTGACAACACCGCGGCCGTTCAACCGTGTCCGCGCAGCATGCGCATGGAACGCGGTTGGCGTCCGCAAGTGGCAGGGGCGGGAGGATTCGAACCTCCGAATGCCAGGATCAAAACCTGGTGCCTTGGGCCTCTTGGCGACGCCCCTGCATCAAAATCAATAACGCTCGAGTACATCAAGCAGTGGCGAGCGCTCCACGCCCGCAGCCACCCATGCCCGCAGTCCTTCCGGCAACTTCGCCAGGCCCTGCTCTGCAGCAGCGCGCGTGTCGAACTCGACGAAACAACCGCTTCCCGACCCGGTGAGTCGTGCTCGACCGATGCTGTCCAACGCGATGAGCACTGCCTCGACGGCAGGTTCGCGACGGCGCAGTACCGGCTCGAACGCATTCCCGAGCAAAGACCCGGAAGCGAAGTCCGCTATTTTCGCCACTGGGGCGTCTCGCGTCAAATCCGGAGAACCGAAAAGTGCTGCGGTCGGCACGTGCACCCCGGGGTCGGCGATCACGTACCAGGCCGGCGGCAGGGCCAGCGGGGTCAGCTGCTCGCCCACGCCCTCGGCCCAGGCGTTGTGGCCGCGCACGAACACCGGCACGTCCGCGCCCAGCTGCAGGCCCAGTTCGGCCAGTGCATCCACCGACAGCCCGGCCCGCCAGAGGTGGTTCAAGCCGACCAGCACGGTGGCCGCATCGGACGATCCGCCACCGAAACCACCGCCCGCGGGGATGCGTTTTTCGATGGCGATATCCGCACCTTGGGAGACGTTCGCCGCATTTTTAAGCAATAACGCGGCGCGGATGGCGAGATCGTCGGCCTCGGCCACGCCCGCTGCCGACGGCCCGTCGCGGCGGACCCTGCCATCGGCGCGCACGCCCAGCCGGATGCGGTCGCCCCAGTCGAGCAGGCGGAATACGCTCTGCAGTTCGTGGTAGCCGTCGGCGCGGCGGCCGGTGATGTGCAGGAACAGGTTCAGCTTGGCCGGGGCCGGCCACCAGGCCCCGTTGCCGTTCAGGTCCGCCGCGCTCATGGCGCGTCCAGCACCCAGCCGTCCACCAGCAGGCGCACCTTGGCGTCGCCCCTGACCGCCTCGATCCGGCGCGGCAGCACCGGTCGCCCGTCTTCGGCCGGGTACCAGTCCAGGTACTGGATGTCCCAGCCCATCTGCTGGAAGCGGCGCGGACGGCCTTCACTGTCGCGATCGACCTGCCCGGCGGCGGCCACGTCTGCGGCGACCAGGCCACGCACCCAGTCCGGCAGCTGGTTGACCGGGATGTCCCAGCCGGTGGCCTCGAGCAGCACCTGCTGCGCGTCGGGGCCCTGGCGCGGCCCGCCGTCGACGCCGTCCAGGCGACCACCGCCCTGCGCGCTGTCACCACTGAGGGTCCAGCTCTGCCGGGTCACCGGCGCACTCAGCGCGACGACGTAGCCGCGCGACTGCTGGCGCCAGTCGATCCGCCCGCTGCCACCATTGCGGCCCTTGCTGACCGCGACGCGGCCTTCGAATGACCAGTCCGGCCGGTCGCGCAGCGCCTGCACCCGCACGTCCTCGGCCTGGCGGGCCTCGGCACTGATGGTGGTCGCCACGTCCGGGGCGGCCGGCGCCTTGCGGGTGTCCAGCGACACGCAGGCCGACAACGACAGTGCAATGGCCGCCGCGCAGGCGGCCCTCATCGACATCCACTTCATACGCCGTATTTCTCGATCACGCGCTGCAGCGCACGGTTGTCCGGGTCCAGCCTGCGCGCTTCATCGAAGAAGCGACGGGCCTCGTCCTTGCGCCCCAGCACCCACAGTACTTCGCCGACGTGCGCGGCGATCTCCGGGTCCTTGGCCAGGGTCCAGGCGCGGCGCAGCTGCACCAGCGCTTCTTCATTGCGTCCCAGGCGATACAACACCCAGCCATAGCTGTCGACGATGGCCGCATTGTCGGGCTCGGCCACGCGGGCACGGTCGATCAGCTGCAGCGCTTCCTGGTACCGCGTGGTGCGGTCGGCCAGGGTGTAGCCCAGCGCGTTGAGCGCGGCCACGTTTTCCGGTTCGGTGACCAGGATCTTGCGCAGGTCGGCCTCGGCGCGCGCGACGTCATCGCGGCGCTCCCAGGCCAGCGCGCGCGCGTACAGCAGCGCATTCTCGTCCGGGTAGGCAGCCAGGCCACGGGCCAGCGCGTCCAGCTCGCCGGGCAGGTCGTCGCCGCGCTGGCGCAGCTCGGCCTCCAGCAGGTAGGCGTCGCGGCGCGCCTCGTCGTCGATGCTGGCGTCGGACTGGATCGCGTGGACGCCGGCAAAGGCCCTGTCTGTGCGGCCGAGCTCGTACTCGGCACTGGCCGCGCGCAGGCGCGCTTCGGCACGCTCTTCACCGCCGGGCACGCTGAGGTACCAGTCCACCGCTTCGGCATGGCGCTTGAGGTATTCGGCGATCTTGCCCAGCAGCAGGCGCTGTGCCGGATCCGGCCGGGTGGCCTGTTTCGACAGCTCGGTATACAGCGCCAGAAGCGCCGGGTCGTCTTTCTGCTTGGCCAGCAGCGAGGCACGCATGCCCCAGGTCTGCACGTCCTGTGGTCCCACCGCCAGCACCCGTTCGGCGGCCTTGGCATCGCCCATCGCGTCGTAGGCGATGGCCACCGCGTTGCGCAGTTCCGGATCGCTGGTGGTACGCGGCTCGACCGCGCGCAGGGTGGCCAGCGCTTCGTCGGTCCTGCCGGCCTGGAACATCAGGCTGGCATTCAGCAGCGCCACCCGGGGTTCGCCCGGGAACCGGCGCACCACTTCATCGACCATGCGCCGGGCCAGCTCGGGCCGGTCCAGGCGCATGGCCAGGCGGCCGAACTCCTGCCACGGCTCGATCTGGTTGGGGATGGCGTTGTCGTCGACCAGCCTGCCCAGCACGTCGGCGGCTGCGGCAGGGTCGCGGCCGCCACCGACCAGGGCGGCCAGCGCGGCCTTCCAGCCGCGCGGGTCCGAGTCGCGCAGCAGTGCGGCCAGTTCGGTGCGGGCGGCCTTCACATCGCCCTGGCGCAGGTCCAGGGCGGCGGCGGCGCTGCGCATGGCCAGCGAGCGCGGCGCGCGCTTCTCCCACAGTGCAAGGGCACGGGTGGCGCGCTTGTCGTCGTCGGCCAGCATGGCGATGCGGGTCGCGCGCTCGGCCAGCCCGGCGTCGTCGCGACCGGCTTCGGCGGCCTCCAGGTACCAGCGCGCGGCTTCGGCCAGCTTGCCTGCCTGCAGCGCGAACTCGCCGGCCATGACCGGCGTCAACGACGCAGGTTCGGCCGCGTTCGCCTTTGCGGCCGGGGCCGCAGGGGCCGCCAGCAGGGGCGGGACGGCGAGCAGGGACAGCAGCAGAACGCTGGAGATGCGAATCAATGCGGGCATCGGGGGCTTCTGGCCTTAAAATGACGACTTGAATGGCCAGCAGCTTATCGCAAGCAACTGAACAATGACCCTGTGGGTGCTCGGACTGAATCACCAGACCGCGCCAGTGGAGCTGCGCGAACGCGCGTCCTTTGGCGGCGACGCCCTGCCCCAGGCATTGGCGTCCCTGCGCGATACTCCGCAGGTGGCCGAGGCGGTGCTGCTCTCCACCTGCAACCGCACCGAGCTGTATGCCGTGGCCGACTCCGGCGAGGCGCTGGCGCAGTGGCTGGAAAGCCAGGCCGGGCATCTGCAGGGCTATCTGTACCAGCATGCCGACGCCGATGCGGTGCGCCACCTGTTCCGGGTCGCCACCGGGCTGGACTCGATGGTGCTGGGCGAGCCGCAGATCCTCGGCCAGGTCAAGGATGCCTGGGCCACCGCGCGCGACCATGGCCTGCTCGGCCAGCGCCTGGACCGGCTGTTCCAGCAGACCTTCTCGGTCGCCAAGCGCGCCCGCACCGATACCCGGGTCGGTGCCAATCCGGTGTCGGTTGCATCTACCGCCGTGCGCCTGGCGCAGAACTCGTTCGCGCGGCTTGAGGATTCCACCGTGCTGCTGGTGGGTGCCGGCGAAACCATCGAACTGGCGGCCCGGCACCTGAGCGAGGGCCGCGTGCGCCGCCTGCTGATCGCCAACCGCACCCTCGCCCACGCCCAGGAACTGGCGACCCGCCACGGTGGCGTGGCCCTGCCACTGAGCGAGCTGGAGCGCCACCTGGGCGAAGCCGACGTGGTGTTCTCGGCCACTGCGGCGCGCGAGCCGGTGATCGGCCAGGCGCAGGTCGCGGCCGCGTTGCGGGCCCGCAAGCACCGGCCGATGCTGCTGTTCGACCTGGCGGTACCGCGCGATATCGAATCCGGGGTGGCGGACCTGAAGGACGCGTTCCTGTACACCGTGGACGACCTGGAACGGGCGGTGGAAGACAACCGCCGCAGCCGCCGCGAAGCAGCCGCCGAAGCCGAGGCGATCATCGAACTGCAGGTGTCGCGCTTCGTCGAGGCCCAGCAGGCCAGCGCGCACCAGGCCCCGCTGCGGCAGCTGCGCGCGTACGGCGAAGCGACCCGCGTGGAGATGCTGGACAAGGCCCGCCAGCAGCTGTCCCAGGGCAAGTCTGCAGAGGAGGTGCTGGAACTGCTCGCGCATGGCCTGACCAACCGCCTGCTGCACCCGCCCACCGCCGCGCTTCGCGCGGCCGCACTGAGCGGCGATACTGAACTGACCCGCGCCGCCGAGCGCCTGTTCCCGGCCAAGCCGGGTTACCACCACGCTGCCGAGAGGAACGATGACGCCGACCCTGCGCCGTAAGCTGGAAGCGCTGGCCGAGCGCCGCGAAGAACTTGAACGCCTGCTGGCCGACCCGGACGTGGTCGGCGACAACGAGCGCTTCCGTAATCTGTCGCGCGAGTTCGCGCAGCTGCAGCCGATCGCCATCGCATTGGCCGACGAGGCGCGCGCGCTGGCCGACCTGGCCGCCGCCGAAGCGATGCGCGCCGACCCGGACCTGCGCGAGCTGGCCGAGGAGGAAATCGCCGCCGCACAGCAGCGGCTGCAGCAGCTCGACCACGACCTGGCCCTGCTGCTGGTGCCGCGCGACCCGCGCGATGACGGCAACCTGTTCCTGGAAGTGCGCGCCGGTACTGGCGGCGACGAGGCGGCGATCTTCGCCGGCGACTTGTTCCGCATGTATGCGCGCTATGCCGAACGCCAGGGCTGGAAGGTCGAGATCGAATCGGACAATCCCGGCGAGCACGGCGGCTACAAGGAGGTCGTGGCCCGCGTGGTCGGCCGCGGCGCCTATTCCAAGCTCAAGTTCGAATCCGGCACCCACCGCGTGCAGCGCGTGCCGGCCACCGAATCGCAGGGCCGCATCCACACCTCGGCGGCCACGGTGGCGATCATTCCCGAGGCCGACGAGGTTGACGAGATCGTGATCAACCCGGCCGACCTGAAGGTCGATACTTTCCGCTCCTCCGGCGCCGGCGGACAGCACGTCAACAAGACCGAATCGGCGATCCGCATCACCCACGTGCCCAGCGGCGTGGTGGTGGAATGCCAGACCGAACGCAGCCAGCACGCCAACCGCGACAAGGCGATGAAGCGCCTGAAGGCGCAGCTGCTGGACAGCGAACGCAGCAGGCAGGCCGCGGCCACCGCAGAAAGCCGGCGGCTGCAGGTGGGCAGCGGCGACCGCAGCCAGCGCATCCGCACCTACAGCTTCCCGCAGGGCCGGATCACCGACCACCGCGTGGAAGGTCTGACCCTGTACGACCTGCCCAACATCATCGCCGGCGAGATGGACACCCTGGTCGAGCGGCTGATCCACGAACACCAGGCCGACGAGCTGGCCCAGCTCTCCGCCGGCGCGTGAGCATGGACCCGCAGCGCGAGCAGCTGCGCGTCGCGGTGCAGCGCCAGCCGCAGGACTTCATTGCCTGGGTGATGCTGGCCGATGCCGAACTCGAAGCTGGCGATACCGTGGCCGGCGAACAGGCGGCCCAGCGCGCGCTGCAGCTGCGCCCAGGCCACCCCGAAGCGCTGGCGCGGCTGGGTCGCACCCGCTGGGCGCAGGGTCGCCACGATGACGCCGCCGCGCTGTTGCGGCAGGCCTCCAACCTGGTGCCGCAGCATCCGGGCATCGCGCTGTGGCTGGGCCACGCGCTGGAGGACGCCGGCCAGCCCGAGGCCGCCGCCGATGCGTACCGGCATGCGCACCGGCTGCTGCCGGGCGAGCCCTACATCACCGCGCAGCTGCTCAACTGGCAGCGTCGGCTGTGCGACTGGCGCGGCCTGGACGCGCTGTCGAACCAGGTGCGCCAGGCCGTCGCGCAGGGCGCGGCGGTGGTCGAGCCGTTCGCCTTCCTCAGCGAAGACAGCAGTGCCGCCGAGCAGCTGGCCTGCGCGCGGCAGCGTGCCGCAGGTATTGCCGAGGGCCTGCGTGCGCTGCCGGCCGCGGCGGTGCGCGCGCACGGGCCGCTGCGGGTGGGCTTCCTTTCCAATGGCTTCGGCGCGCACCCGACCGGCCTGCTGACCGTGGCGCTGTTCGAGCAGCTGCGCATCCTCGGCGTGCTGGAGCTGCACCTGTTCGCCCTCAACAGCGACGACGGCAGCGCCATCCGCGCGCGCCTGCAGGACGCGGCCAACACCCTGCACGATGTCGCCGCCCTGCCGCACGCGGCGATCGCCGCACGCATCCGCGCGGCCGGCATCGACGTGCTGTTCGATCTGCGCGGCTGGGGCGGCGGCGGCGCCCCGGCGGTGCTGGCGATGCGCCCGGCGCCGGTGCAGGTGACCTGGCTGGCCTACCCGGGCACGTCCGGTGCCGACTGGATGGACCATGTGCTGGCCGACGCCTTCGTACTCCCCACAGCGCTGGCGCCGGCGTTCAGCGAGCAGGTGCGGTACCTGCCGCGCGCGTTCCAGCCCTCCGACTCCACCCGCATGGTGGAAGCGGCGCCCGACCGCGTGGCCTGCGGCCTGCCCGCGCAGGGGGTGGTGTTCTGCTGCTTCAACAACAGCTACAAGCTCAACCCGCGCAGCATGCGCCGCGCCTTCGCCGTGCTGCAGGGCGTGCCGGGCAGCGTGCTGTGGCTGCTGTCGGGTCCGGGCAACGCCGATGCGCGCCTGCGTTCGGCCGCGCGCGAGGCGGGGCTGGACCCGGCGCGGCTGGTGTTCATGCCGAAGCTGCCGCACCCGACCTACCTGGCGCGCTATGCGCACGCCGACCTGTTCCTGGACACCCATCCGTACAACGCGCACACCACCGCGTCGGATGCGCTGTGGGCCGGCTGCCCGGTGCTGACCTGCCCAGGGGCGACGTTCGCCGCGCGCGTGGCCGGCTCGCTCAACCACCACCTGGGCCTGCCGGAAATGAACGTGGCCGATGACCGCGCCTTCATCGACACCGCCGTAGCGTTGGGCAACGATCCGCTGAAGCTGGCCGCCCTGCGCTCGAAAGTGGCGACGGCGCGGGACCATGGTGGCGTGTTCGACATGGCAGGATTCGCGCGTGATTTCACCGCAGAGGTGGAAGCCATGGCGGGACTGCACGGCTGGAAGAACCCCGTAACCTGACACCGAGGGACGCATGGGCAAGCTCAAGCGCAAGGAATACCAGGCACTGCTCGAACCGATGCAGCTGGAACTGGCGACGATGGCGCGCTGGGCCCAGTACACCGGACAACGCGTGCTGGTGCTGTTCGAAGGCCGCGATACCGCGGGCAAGGGCGGCGCGATCCAGGCGATCGCCGAGCATCTCAACCCGCGCCAATGCCGGGTGGTGGCACTGCCCAGGCCGACCGACCGCGAGAGCACGCAGTGGTACTTCCAGCGGTACGCAGCGCACCTGCCGGCGGCGGGCGAGATCGTGCTGATGGACCGCAGCTGGTACAACCGGGCCGGGGTCGAACACGTGATGGGGTATTGCACCGACGCCGAGTACCGCGCGTTCCTGGCGCAGGCGCCGGTATTCGAACAGCTGCTGGTGGATGACGGCATCCTGCTGTTCAAGTACTGGCTGGGCGTGGACCAGGCGCAGCAGGAAAAGCGTTTCGCCGAACGCCACGTCGACCCGCTCAAGGGCTGGAAACTGTCGCCGGTGGACCTGGAGTCGCGCAGCCGCTACAGCGCCTACACCGACGCGCGCGAAGCGATGCTGCGCGCCACCCACCGCGACGGCGCACCGTGGACGCTGGTGGATTTCAACGACCAGAAGCGCGGCCGGCTGGCGCTGATCCGCAACCTGCTCGACCGCCTTCCCGATACCCGCGTCGACGACCCGATCCCCGAGCTGCCGCCGCTGAAGGGAAAACTGCACCAGGAGCGGTACGGGGTGTTGAAGCCGATCAACGTCGGCCCGGATTGACGCCGCCACGCAGGGCGTGGCGCTACGACCGTGGGGTTACTTCGCGGCGATGCGCGATTCGATGTCCGCTGCCGTCACCGGGCCGAGGAATTCCTTGGCTACCGTGCCATCGGGAGCAATCAGGTAGGTCAGCGGCAGGCCGCGCGGCACGGCGAAATCTTCCGGCGGGTTGTAGGTGTCCACGATGACGATCGGATAGGTCACCGGCAGCTTCTGCAGGAAGGCCTTCATCTCGTCCGCTTCGATGTCCTCGTAGGCCAGCCCCACCACTTCGATCTGTTCGCGCATGGCGTGCAGCGCCGACAGCTCCGGCATTTCCTTGCGGCAGGGCGCGCACCAGGTCGCCCAGAAATTCACCACCACCCACTTGCCGCGGTGCGCGGCCAGGTCGTAGGTGCTGCCGTCCAGCGCCGGCAACACCAGCCGCGGCTGGGTCGCGGTCTTGCGCTCCAGGTCCGGGCTGGCCGCGTCCGCAGGCGTCGCCGGGTCGCCCGGCGCGGCGACCGGCGCGGGCGCTGCCGGGGTGGCCTCGGGTTGCGGGGCGGGCTTGTTGCAGCCGGCCAAAGCCAGCAGGCCCAGCGCAAGCAGCAGGAACTTGGGGGTCATGGGGTATCTCCGTGCGGGGTATAGATGTCGCTGACGCGGCGCTTGAGCAGCTCGCGCAGGGGCAGGCGCAATGCATCCAGCGCCGCCACCGAGGCCTGGCCCAGGCTGTCGTCGCGGTACGGCAGGTAGGCTTCCTTGACCGGGATGCGCAATTGCGTGGATTCGTACAGGTCGGCCAGGGTCAGCCGGTCCAGGTCGCGCGCCAGCAGCCACTCCCCCTGCTCGTCGCGGCGCACCACGCGGATGGCCTCGAGGTCGCAGAGCATGCTCTGCAGCAGCGAGTCGGTCAGCATCGGTTCCAGCCGCAGGATCTCGTCCTCGTCCAACCCGCGGCCGTCCATGCGTGCCTGGTTGAAACGACCGATCAGGCGCAGCAGGCCATACAGCTCGTAGCCGGTGGGCAGGCGCAGGTCGGCCGGCTGGTAGCGGAACGCGGCGATCGACGACGCCAGCGACGCGCCCAGCAGCACCGAGACCCAGCACAGGTAGATCCACAACAGCAGGATCGGCACGAACGCCACCGTGCCGTAGAGCTTCTGGTAGGACTGGAAGCTGCCCAGGTAGGCGCCCATGCCCCACTTCACCAGCTCCAGCATCACTGCGGCCAGGATCGCGCCGGGAATGGCATGCCGCCACTTCACCGTGTGGTGCGGCACCACCCGGTAGACCAGCATGATGCAGACGAACTCGATCAGGATCGGCGCCAGGGTGAGCGAGGCGTTGGCCAGCAGCCGGCCCTCACTGGTGCCGAACAGCGGCAGCGCGAACACGCGCGCCGATACCGCCAGCGAGGCGGCGGCCAGCATCGCGCCCAGGGTCAGCACGGTCCAGTACACTAGGAAGCGGGTGAGCTTGGGCCGGGTCGAACTGACCCGCCAGATCTGGTTGAAGGTCTCTTCCACGCTGTTGAGGGTGATCAGCAGCGACACCACCAGGGCGATGAAGCCGGCGGCGGTGAGCTGGCCGGCACTGGCCGAGAACTGGCGCAGGTAGCCTTCGGCCGCGCGCGCGGCGTTGGGCACGAAGTTGGAGAACACGTAGTCGCTGAGCGTGTCGCTCCAGCGGTCGAACACCGGAAACGCCGAGAGCACGCCAAACACCACGATCGCCAGCGGTACCAGCGCGAACACCGTGGTGTAAGCCAGCGAGGCGGCGGCCTGGAACAGGCGGTCGTCCAGGAAGCGGCGCCACAGGAAGCGACCGAAGCTGGCGGTACGGGCCCGGTCGCGCCCGCGTTCCAACCAGAGATTGAGGGTATCCAGGGGTTCCATCGAGGCAAGCGTACCTGAAGCCGGGTGGAGGCAATGCCATACTGCGGACCAGATGGGTCACAACGGTAGCGAGATGGCGGAGATTCTGGTGCTGTACTACAGCCGTGGCGGTTCGGTGGCGCGACTGGCGCGACAGATCGCGCGCGGGATCGGCGAAGTGCCCGGCATGGGCGCACGGCTGCGCACGGTGCCGCCGGTGGCGGCGGTGACCCAGACCGCGCGACCGCCGGTGCCCGAGGACGGTGCCCCGTACGTGAGCGTCGAGGACCTTGCCGAGTGCAGTGGCCTGCTGCTGGGCAGCCCGACCCGGTTCGGCAACATGGCCGCGCCGGTCAAGCATTTCCTGGACGGGCTGGGCGCCGAATGGGTCAACGGCACCCTGGCCGGAAAGCCGGCGGGGGTGTTCACCTCAACCGCGTCGCTGCACGGCGGGCAGGAATCCACGCTGCTGTCGATGCAGGTCCCGCTGCTTCACCACGGCTGCCTGATCGTGGGCATTCCCTTCACCGAGCCGGCGCTCAGCCACACCACCACCGGCGGCACGCCGTACGGCGCCAGCCATGTCGCCGGGGCGGACGACAACCCGGTGCCGAGCGACGACGAAGCGGTGCTGGCGCGGGCGCTGGGCCGACGCGTGGCCGACATCGCGCGGCGGCTGGGATGAGCCCGCGCGTGCAGCGATGGACGCTGGCCGCGTTGCTGCTGGCATTGGCGGCGGTGTACGCGACCTGGTTCGCGCAGGATCGGCACTGGCTGGCCAGCCAGCTGGTCTTCACCGCCCCGCCGCTGCTGCTGGCCGCCGGCGTGCTCAGCGGCCGCGGCAAGGCCACGTTCTGGGCCGGGGTGTTGTCGCTGTTCTGGTTCAGCCACGGGGTGATGAGCGCCTGGAGCCACCCGGAGACGGCGGCGTGGGCGTGGCTGGAGCTGCTGCTGGCGCTGGCGGTGATCGGCGTGTCGAGCGCGCCGGGGCTGCGCAAGCGGTTCGGGCGCACCCGGTAGCGCCGGCCGTTGGCCGGCCCAGGCGGTGCGTGGGCCGGCCAACGGCCGGCGCTACCGAGCTCGTCGCCGTATCATGTGCACCTTGCGCGGCCACTGTCGCGCGGCTCAACCGTCAACCAGGATTGCTGCAATGGAAGAACTACTGATCATCACCACCGGTGGCACGATCGACAAGATCTACTTCGACGACAAGTCGGACTACCAGATCGGCGATCCGCAGATCGGGATGATCCTGCGCGAGCTGGGCGTGACCTTCCGTTTCAACGTGATCCCGATCCTGCGCAAGGACTCGCTGCATATCAGCGACGAAGACCGCGAACTGATCCGCGCCACGATCGCCGCGCAGCCGACCCGCCACGTGCTGGTGACCCACGGCACCGACTCGATGGTGCAGACCGGCCGCGTGCTCAAGAGCATTCCCGACAAGACCATCGTGATGACCGGCGCGCTCAGCCCGGCCCGCTTCCGCGGTTCGGACGCCGAGTTCAACATCGGCTGCGCGATCGGTGCGGTGCAGTCGCTGCAGCCGGGCGTGTACATCGCCATGAACGGCCGCATCTGGAATCCCGAACACGTCCGCAAGAACGTGGCCGCGAACCGGTTCGAGGACGCGTGACGCGGTAACCGCGTCACGCGTGGGGCGTGCCGACCAACGGTCGGCACCTACCTCCGGTAGCACCCGACCGTTGGTCGGGTGACCGATGACATCAGTACTGCGCGGTCAGGGTGACCCCGGAGAACGTGCTGTACGCCTTCACCCGCACATGCCAGGTACCTGCCGCCGGCGCGCTGATCGTGCAGGTCTCGTTGTTGCCGCTCAGGTACGGACGGCAGGTGTAGACCGTGTCGGTCGGGGCGCTGCCGGAACGCACGTACAGGTCGGCGTCGCCACTGCCGCCGGCGATGGTCACCTTCAGCTGCGAACGACCCGCCGGCACCGCCACGGTGTAGGACAGGGACGCACCGCTGGCCGCGCCCAGGCCGGTCACCGGCACATTGTTCTGCAGGGTGCCGGTGCCCGGGTTCGGGTTGGTGCCCCCCAGCGCCGCCGTCACCGCCGCGTCGGCATCGACGATGCCCGCGCCGCAGCCGCCGCTGCAGGCGCCCGGCAGGGCCCGGGCGGTGTTCTTGAGCAGGGTTTCAACAGCCGCCGGCGACAGCGCGGTCGGCGCGACCGACTGCACCAGCGCGACCACGCCGGCCACGTGCGGCGCCGCCATCGAGGTGCCGTTGTACGACGCGTAGGACGCGCTGCCCGGCACCGTGGTGCCGCTGTTGAGCGTGGACAGGATCGCCTGGCCCGGCGCCGACACGTCGATGCCGGTACCGTAGTTGGAGAAGCTGGCGCGCGCGCCGGCCGAGGTGGTGGCCGCCACCGCGATCACGTTGGCGCAGTTGGCCGGCACCGCCGAGGACACGTTGGTGTTGCTGTTGCCGGCCGCCACCACCACGGTGGTGCCGCGCGACACCGCGCCATTGATCGCGTTCTGGTAGGTGGCCGAGCAGCTGCCACTGCCGCCCAGCGACATGTTGATCACCTCGGCCGGGTTGGCGTTGGCCGGGACGCCGCTGACCGTGCCGCCCGAGGCCCACACGATCGCATCGGCGATGTCGGAGGTGTAGCCGCCGCACTTGCCGAGCACGCGTACCGGCACGACCTTGGCGTTGTAGGCGGTACCGGCCACGCCGGTGCTGTTGTTGGTCACCGCCGCGATGGTCCCGGCGACATGGGTGCCGTGCCAGCTGGAATTGGCGGCCGGATAGCCGGCGCCGCATTCATTGGCACCGTACCAGTCGCCTTCGTCGTTGGCGTTGTTGTCACGCCCGCCGCCGTCGCGCGCCATCGCCGCGTCGCTGATGAAATCGTAGCCGGGCAAGATGTTGGCGTTGAGGTCGGCATGGCTGGTGATGCCGGTGTCGATCACGGCGACCACCACGCCGGTGCCGGTTGCCTTGTCCCAGGCCGGGCGCACGTTGATCGAGGCATTGCTGGTACCGAAGCCCCACTGCTCGGACAGGCGCGCGTCGTTCGGGGTCAGCGTGGCGCGCATCAGCTGGTCGACTTCGACGTATTCCACGTTCGGGTCGGCGGCCAGGCGGCGCATCAGCAGTTCCGACTCGGCGACGTCCAGCGGGCGGTCGGCCTTGACCACGGTCGGACCGATCGCCAGCGTGCGCAACTTCTGCAGTCCCAGAGCGCGCCCCTGCGCTGCCGGCACCGCCGCCGCTGCGGCCTTGAGCGAGCTGGCCAATGCGGTCGGCGTGGCCACGTCGGTGGCACCGTCCTTGTACTTCACGATGAAGCGCTGGTGGGTGGGCGCGGAGGCCAGGCCACTCAGCTGCACGTCGCCGGCGAATGCCGGGGCGGCCAGCAACAGGGTCGAAAGAACCGAACCACCGAGTACAACCACTGCACGCTGACGCAGACGCTGCGGATCGTTAGACATCGGAATTCCCTTTAAGTCGAGAGGAGCCGTCGATGCGGCGAAAGTCGGTTCGATCCGTCGCTGGAGACAGATGGCTTGAATCGAACCTTGAAGACGGATCGGTTTCCCCTGTGTAACCGCCCGATCCCGGACGCTAGTGGTTCGGCCCCGCTGCAACAATGTTTCAGCCCGCTTTCAGGGTTGTGAAAAGTTCGATCTGAGACTTTCCGGGTCAAAGGTTTGTGAATGTGAAGGAATGGGGCGGTAGGGGAAGGGTCATTCCAGCTGTAATTCGTGTCCTGCGTCACTGTCTCGTGCGTCAACGGCAAGACATTGCTTGCGCAACAACGGGTTAGCGGGGTTTGGATCGTTTCAGCGGTCGGACCCAGCGGTACGCCAGCCACGCAGGGCGTGGCTCTACGCGGCGGGTGTGCCAGCCACGCAGGGCGTGGCTCTACCGGGTGAGGCAGCGGCTTGATGGGTAGCGCCACGCCCTGCGTGGCTGTACCTGTCCGACGGCCATGAAAAAGGCCCGCCTGTTGCCAGGCGGGCCTTGGATGCATGCGATGTCTGCCGGGATCAGCCGTCCAGGCGCACCAGCCAGCCATGGCGATCCGGCAGGCGGCCGTACTGGATGTCGGTCAGCTCCTTGCGCAGCGACATCGTCACTTCGCCGGCCGGGGCGCCGAGGTCGCCCACCGAGAAGCCTTCGCCCTTGAGCTGGCCGATCGGGGTCACCACGGCGGCGGTGCCGCAGGCGAACACTTCGGCGATCTCGCCGGAGGCCACGCCCTGCTTCCACTCGTCGATGCTGACCTTGCGCTCTTCGACCTTCATGCCGCGGTCCCGGGCCAGCTGCAGGATGCTTTCGCGGGTGATGCCTTCGAGGATGCTGCCGGACAGCTCCGGGGTCACCAGGGTGCCGTCCTTGTAGACCAGGAACACATTCATGCCACCCAGTTCTTCCAGGTATTTGCCTTCAACCGGATCCAGGAACAGCACCTGCGAGCAGCCCTGGGCCTGCGCCTTCTGCTGCGGCAGCAGCGAGGCGGCGTAGTTGCCACCGCACTTGGCCGCGCCGGTGCCGCCCTTGGCCGCACGCGCATATTCGGTCGACAGCCAGATCGCCACCGGCGCCACGCCCTTGGCGAAGTAGGGGCCGGCCGGGCTGGCGATCACGTAGTAGCCGGCCTTCTGCGCGCCGCGCACGCCCAGGAAGGCTTCATCGCCGATCATGAACGGACGGAAGTACAGGCTGGATTCGTCGGCCGACGGCACCCAGCTGGCATCCACCGCGATCAGCTGGCGCAGCGATTCGACGAAGATGTCCACCGGCAGCTCCGGCAGCGCCAGGCGCTGCGCCGAACGCTGCAGGCGGCGGCCATTGGCGTCCGGGCGGAAGGTCCAGATCGAGCCGTCGGCGTGGCGGTAGGCCTTGATGCCTTCGAAGATCTCCTGGCCGTAATGCAGCACCGCGGCGGCCGGGTCCAGCTGCAGCGGGCCGTACGGGCGCACGCTGGCGTCGTGCCAGCCGGTGTCCTTGTCCCAGCGTACTTCCACCATGTGGTCGGTGAAATGCAGACCAAAACCCGGCGCGGCGAGGATGCGATCACGCTCTTCGCTGCTGCGCGGCTGGGCGGAACGGGTGGTGGTGAAGCTCACGGAAGACTGGGACACCGGATGATTCCTGTTCTGGTTACGGGGTACGCATCAATTACAGCATGCCGGTTTCGAGCCGGGCGGCTTCGGACATCATGTGCTTGCCCCACGGCGGGTCGAACACCAGTTCGACATCGGCCTCGGCGACGGTCGGGATCATTTCCAGCTTGCTGCGCACGTCATCGACCAGGATGTCGCCCATGCCGCAGCCGGGCGCGGTCAGGGTCATGGTGACATCGACCTCGCGCTGGCCGTCGTCCAGGTGCTTGAGCTCCACCTCATAGACCAGGCCGAGGTCGACGATGTTGAACGGGATCTCGGGGTCGAAACAGGTGCGCAGCTGCTGCCACACCAGCTTTTCGACCTCCTCGTCGGAGGCGTCGGCGGGCAGTTCCAGCGCCGGCGGCGCTTCCTTGCCGATGGCGTCGCCATCCTTGCCGGCGATGCGGAACAGATTGCCTTCGACGAACACGGTATAGCTGCCGCCCAGCGCCTGGGTGATGTACCCGTAGCTGCCGGCAGGCAGGGTGACCGTTTCGCCCTGCGGGACCATGACGGCCTCGCAGTCGCGCTCGAAGTGGACGGGTTCGCTGCTACGGGAGTACATGTGGATCGATATGGGGTCGCGGCCAATTCCCGCAAGGTGTCCATTTTAGCCCAGTGGCCGCCCACGCGCCGGTCACCCCGCAAGCCGGTATCCTGTGGGCATCGAAAGGAACACTGCATGCCGCCCACCTCTGCGTCCGCCCGGTCCCTTGCCTGGGTCTGGTCCCCCCTGCTGCTGCTTGGAATCGTCACGGCCACGCTGGCCTGGTTGGTCATCGCATTGCTGAGTGGTCGCCAGGCCGGCTGGATGGCCGTCCTTGCGGCGCTGGAGCTGGGTTTCATGCTGCGTCTGGGCAAACTGCGGGCCGGACCGCTGCGGGTCGGATTGACGGTCGCCGGTACCCTGCTGGTGGCGCTGGCGGCCAACTGGGGCATCGCTTCGGCCTACCTGGGCGGCTCGATGGGGCTGGACCCGTGGAATTCAGCGTTGCGCATGGGGCCGTTCATGGCGGCGACGCTGATCCAGCTGGCCAACGGGGCAGCGGAATGGCTGTGGCTGGGCGTGGGCCTGGTGGTTGGGTGGTGGATCGCGCGGTGAGAGCGTCACGACCAACGGTCGTGACCTACCGGCAGGGCCGCCTGCTGCGCCTGATCCGTCACGACCAACGGTCGTGACCTACCGGCAGGGCCGCCTGCTGCGCCTGATTCGTCACGACCAACGGTCGTGACCTACCGGCAGGGCCGCCGGCTGCGCCTGATTCGTCACGACCAACGGTCGTGACCTACCGGCAGGTGTGCCTGCTGCGCCTCATTCGCCACGACCAACGGTCGTGACCTACCGGCAGGTGTGCACTCCCTGGTAGGTCACGACCGTTGGTCGTGACCCCGGGATACCTTCAATGCCCGCCGTCGAGGGCCTTCAATTCGCTGACCAACGCGCTCGCGGCGCCGGCCCCGTCGCCGTACAACATGCGCGCGTTGTCGGCATAGAACAGCGCGTTTTCGATGCCGGCAAACCCGGTGCCCTTGCCGCGCTTGATCACCACCACGTTGCGCGCGTTCACCACGTCCAGGATCGGCATGCCGTAGATCGGGCTGGCCGGGTCGGTGCGCGCCACCGGGTTGACCACGTCGTTGGCGCCGATCACCAGTGCCACGTCGGTGTTGGGGAATTCGGGGTTGATGTCGTCCATGTCGGCGATCAGGTCATACGGCACCCCGGCTTCGGCGAGCAGGACGTTCATGTGGCCCGGCATGCGCCCGGCCACCGGGTGGATCGCGAACTTCACCTTGATCCCACGCTCGATCAGCCGCTGCGCCAGTTCCCACACCTTGTGCTGGGCCTGGGCCACCGCCATGCCATAGCCGGGCACGATCACCACGCGCTCGGCGAACGCCATCAGCGCGGCCACGTCGCTGGCCTCGATCGGCTTCTGCGCGCCGGTGATCTCCTGTGCGGCGCCACCGCCGCCGAAGTTGGAGAACAGCACACCGCTGATCGGCCGGTTCATCGCCTTGGCCATCAGCCGGGTCAGCAGGATGCCGGCCGCACCGACCATCATGCCGGCGATGATCAATGCCTCATTGCCCAGCACATAGCCTTCGAAGGCCACCGCCAGGCCTGTGAACGCGTTGTACAGCGAAATCACCACCGGCATGTCCGCGCCACCGATCGGCAGCGTCATCAGCACGCCCAGCGCCAACGCCACCACGAAGAAGCCGATGATCGCCACCGGACTCAGGCTCACCGCCGCCCAGATCCCCAGCCCGACCACCGCCACCGCCACCACCAGGTTGAACACCTGTTGGCCGGGGAAGGTGACGCGCCGGTCCAGGCGGCCGTCAAGCTTGGCCCAGGCGATGATCGAACCGGACAGCGACACCGCACCGATCGCCGAACCGATGATGGCCAGCGCCAGCACCGTCGTCGACGGCTGCCGGGCGGCCAGCTCGGCGATGGCCTGCTCGCTCCAGTGGGTGGTATCGCGATTGACCAGGAACGAGAAACGCAGCAGTTCGACCGCACCGATCGCGGCCGCCGAGCCGCCGCCCATGCCGTTGTACAGCGCCACCATCTGCGGCATGTCGGTGATCGCCACGCGCTTGGCCGACCACCAGGCCACGCCGGTACCGATGGCCACCGCCGCCAGGATCAGCGGCACGTTGTGCAGGTCGGGCAGGAAGAAGGTCGCCACCGTGGCGATCAGCATGCCCAGCCCGGCCCAGCGGATGCCGCTGCGCGCGGTCATCGGCGAGGCCATGCGCTGCAGGCCGAGCAGGAACAGGGTGGCGGCGACCAGGTAGCTCACCTGTACCAGCCACTGCAGCAGTTGCGCGGTGGAGACGTTCAAGGCGCCTTCTCCCCGGCGTCGCGCTTCTGGCTGGGCTTGAACATGTCCAGCATGCGTTCGGTCACCACGTAGCCACCGGCCGCGTTGCCCGCACCGAGCACCACGGCGATGAAGCCGATGATCTTCTCCAGCGGGGTCTGCGCGTGGCCCAGTACGACCATCGCCCCGATCAGCACGATGCCGTGGATGAAGTTGGACCCGGACATCAGGGGGGTATGCAGGATCACCGGCACCCGCGAAATGATCACGTGGCCCGCGATCGCGGCCAGCATGAAGATGTACAACGCCACGAACCCGTCGCTCATTGCAGTCCCTCTTCCAGGCGGTCATCCCGTCCCGTGCATCATAACCATGCGCTGAACCGTTCTGCAGCGACGTCAACCGACGCCGCGCCGGTGCGTTCTCACCGTATCCCTCCTGCGCGAGCGCTACCCTGTGCTGGTGAGCCCTTCCCTGCCGACCCTGCCCGACGATGTCGACGCCGCGCTGCCGGTGTCGCTGGACGCATTCCTGGCCGGGATCGGGCCTCGTGCCTTCCGCTTCGCCGAGGCCGGCCTGCGCCAGCGCGACGATGCGCTGGACGCGGTGCAGGACGCGATGCTGCGCATGCTGGCCTACCGCGACAAACCCGCCGGCGAGTGGTCGCCGCTGTTCTGGAGCATCCTGCGCCGCCGCGTGGTCGACCTGCAGCGCCGCCGCGGCTTCCGGCTGCGGTTCTGGCGCAGCAGCGACGACCTGGCCGGCGACCACGACATCGACTGGGCCGACCCCGGCCCGGGCCCGGCCCAGGCGCATGAGCAGCGCGATCAGTACGCGGCGCTGGTCAGGGCATTGCGTGAGTTGCCTGCACGCCAGCGCGAAGCCTTCACCCTGCGCGTGCTGCAGCAGCTCGACGGCGCCACCACCGCAGCGGCCATGGGCTGCAGCGAAGGCGCGGTCAAAACCCATCTTTCGCGCGCCCGGCAGGCGCTGCAGCAGCACCTGGAGATCGCATTGTGAGCCGCCCCGACACCCCGCTTCCCGGCGACGCCGCCCTGCAGCAGCTGCACGCGCATGCGGTGAACCAGCTTTCCCCGGCCACGCTGGCCCGGTTGCGCGCTGCACGGCAGGCCCCGCAGCGCGCACGCGCGCACGGCTGGTGGCTGGCCACGGCCTGTTCGCTGGTGGTGGCGCTGGGCCTGGGCATCAGTTTCACCGCCCGTCCGCCGGTCGCACCGCCGGCGCAGATGGCGGCTGTCGCCCCGGATGACAGCAGCGAGCTGCTGGACGAGAATCCGGACCTGTACCTGTGGCTGGGCGCCACCGACCTGGCAATGGAGTGAACATGAAACCGCGACTGACCCTGGCGCTGGTGCTGCTGTCGCTGAGCGCGGCCAGCGGCGCCCAGACTTCGGCGCTGCCGGAGTGGGACAAGCTCACCCCGCAGCAGCGCGAGGCGCTGATCGCGCCGGTGCGCGACCGCTGGAACGACGCGCCGCCGCCGCAACGCGAACGCATGCTGCAGCATGGCCAGCGCTGGCAGGGCATGACCCCCGAACAGCGCGAACTGGCCCGCCGCGGCCGCCACCGCTTCGAGAACATGAGCCCGGAACAGCGGGAGCAGGCGCGCGTGCTGTTCGCGCAGATGCGCAGCATGACCCCTGCGCAGCGCGACGCGTTGCGCGAGCGCTGGGAGAAAATGACCCCGGAGCAGCGGCAGGAGTGGTTGAAGGCCAACCCGGCGAAGGAGCTCCCGCCGGGACAACGGTAGAGCCACGCGCTGCGTGGCTGCGCGAGGACGCGGCGCGCCTAGGCCACCCAGCGCGTCTTTGCCAGCAGCTCGTCGTCCCAGTCGAAGGCCAGCGCCCCGTCCTTCAGGAACAGCGCCACGAAGTTGTACAGGTTGCGCGCATACATCTCACTGGCATGCACCGCGCCCTGGCTGGCCAGGTTCAACGGCCCGTCCACCACCACCCCGTCCACCTCGATGGTTTCGCCCGGTCGGGTGGCCTCGCAGTTGCCACCGGTTTCCGCCGCCAGATCCACGATCACGCTGCCCGGGCGCATGCCCTGCACCATCGCGCTGGTGACGATCTTCGGCGCCGGCCGCCCAGGGACCGCAGCGGTACAGATCACCACATCGACCAGCCGCAGGTGCTCACCCAGCCGGCGCTGCTGCTCGGCCCGCTCGTCATCGGTCAGCGGCCGCGCATACCCGCCCTCGCCTACCGCACTGACTCCCAGGTCGAGGAATTTCCCCCCCAGCGACTCGATCTGCTCGCGCGTTTCCGGACGGACATCGAAGCCCTCCACCTGCGCACCGAGCCGGCGCGCGGTGGCAACGGCCTGCAGGCCGGCCACGCCCGCGCCCACCACCAGCACCCGTGACGGACGGATCGTGCCCGCGGCGGTGGTCAGCATCGGGAAGAAGCGCGGTGCCAGCTGCGCGGCGATCAGCGTGGCCTTGTACCCCGCCATGCCCGCCTGCGAACTCAGCACGTCCATCGACTGCGCGCGCGTGGTACGCGGCAACCGTTCCAGCGGAAACGCCTGCAGCCCGCGCGACTGGATCATCCCCGACCGTTCGGCATCGGCCTGCGGGTGCAGCATGCCGACCAGGCTGGCGCCGTTCTTGAGCGCACCCAGCCTTGCGGTCTCCGGCGGCTGCACGCACAGCACGATGTCGGCCTGGGCCAGGCGCCCATCGTCGGCCAGTTGCGCGCCGGCCTCGAGATAGGCCGCATCGGGGAAGCCGGCCAGACGTCCGGCGCCGGGTTCGAACCAGGCCGTCGCGCCGAGCGCGATCAGCTTGCGCGCCGTTTCCGGGGTCATCGCAACGCGCCGTTCGCCCGGCGCACGTTCCCTCAGTACCAACACCTCGACAGCCATGCATGTCCCCGAGCAGCGGTAGGTGGGGTGATCGTACCCTGAGTGGCGCGTGGGGGGAGGTGGTGCCCGTCGAAAATCAAAAGCCTACGCCGATGATTTTCATGCGTTACCGGGCGCGGAGCGTGCGATGGCAGTCGTTTGGGAACCGACTCTACCGGCGCGCGGCCCACCATAGGGGGGGTCGGCACGTAGCAACCGAAACGCTGCCGTTGAAGTTGACGTCAGTGAACCGTTGCGCCCTTGGTGTCCAGGCGGTCGATCACGCCCTGCATGGCGCTGTCGAAGGCGCCGTCGTCGATGTGCGCGCGCAGGCGGCCCAGCCGCACCATCACCGCCAGCTCTTCGGGCGAGGCCACGCAGAAACGCACGCCGCGGCGGTTCACGAACAACAGGCGCTGCGAAATCGGGCTTACCCAGGACAGCTTGCCGGCCTGCACCTTGCCGTCCTTGTCCACGAAGTCCAGCCAGCTGCCGATCTCCAGCCCGCGGAAGCGGTCCGCATCGGCGTTGTCGAAATCGGTCACGTCGACCTTGCCGCCCAGTTCGACCCCCGCACTGTCCGCCGCTGGCGGCGCCGGCAGTACCACCTGCGGCAGCTCCGGCAGCGCGCGTTCCAGCTCCGGACGCGACTCGGCAATCGACTGCAGCGTGTCGTGCAGCGAATCGATCGCTGCCGTAGCGCCGTCGGCATGCACGCCGACGCTGGCGAATACCTTGCGCAGCACCGGGTGCCACGCCTGCAGCCACGGCTTGCCGACCACGTGCCGGCGCGCCTCCGCCACTTCCTCCAATACCCCGTCGGCCAACGCCAACGCCTCGCTCACCGACGCGCCATCGTCGCCCTCGCGCAGCACCGCCAGAGTCAGGTGGTGCTGCCACGGCTGGCGCAGGAACTCGCCGATCGCCTGCGGCAACGTCGTATCGGCAATGCGCCAATCCAGTTCCGAGGCCGCACGGCTGCGTGCCACCTCCAGCTTTTCCTGCCCGCGCTGGGTCTCCGCCGCGCGGCGCTCGGCGATCTCGATGCGGCGCCGGTGCTGGGCCAGGAAATCGCGAAATTCTTCTTCCAGGGTCAGGAAGATCGCCAGGTTCTCGTTGAACTCGGCCACCAGCCGCTCAATGATCTCCTCGACCTTGCCCATCAACACCCGCTCGGCCTGGCTCTCGCCGGTATTGCCTTCGCAGGCCTCGGCCAGCGAATTGAGCAGCTTGCGCGCCGGATGGGTCTTCTGCACGAACATGCGGCGGTCGAGCATCGCCACCTTCACGAACGGCACCACCAGGCGGCCGATCAGCTCACGCGAACGTCCCTCCAGGTCGCGCTCGTCCAGCATCACATCGAACAGCATGCCGACCAGATCGATCGCATCCTCGTCCTGCGGGTCCAGCCGCGCCTGCGCCGGGTCCACGCCCAGCCGGGTCGCCCCCGACAACACCTCGCTCTTCAGCCGCTGCGCCAGCGACTCGCCATCTTCGCCGATCGCCGCGCGCAGCGTCGCACTCGGTGTGGCCTGCAGCAGCGACAGTACGGACATCATCTCGCGCTGGCTGAGCGGGCGTTGCTGGCCCACCGCCACGCTGGCCGCGGACGTCGCGTCTTCGCGGACGTGCCGGGTCTGCTGCAGCAGTTCGTGCAGCGCTTCCAGCAGCATGCCCTGGTTGCCGCTCATGCCGTCGGCGCCGTCACCGGCCCGGTCCTGCGCCGCCTGCGCGGACTGCATGCGGCCACGGCTGGCCGCCCAGCGGTCGGCAAAGCGGCGTGCCCAGGCCGGCGCCGCGCCATCGTCGGCACCGCCCTGTTCGCCTTCCAGCGCCTCGACCAGCTCGTCCAGCTCCTGGCGTGGAGACGGCGGGCGCGGCGCAGTGCGGCGCGGCGCCGCCATCTGCGGCATCACACCGGCAGCGGCCAGTTGTTCGTCCAGTTTCTCGTAGCGCTTGCCGATCGGCGCGTGCAGGTCGCGCTCGCACAGCTTGATCAGGACCAGGCGCACTTCCGGGGCCAGTTCACAGCCGGCAAAGGCCTCATGGATGGCGACGCCGATATGTTCGGGGCTGATCGGGTTGCTGTCGGGGTCCAGCTCCAGCCCGCCCGCGATCCAGCCCAGGCGGCGATCAAGGCGGCCCAGTACCGGCTTCCAGTCGCGCAGCAGCACGGTGGCGAAGTTGCGCACCGCCAGCCGCGATTCCAGCACATGCTCGGGCACCAGGCTCAGCCCTTCTTCCACCTGCCCGGCCAGGGTCGCCTCGGCCGACAGCGGCGCGCCGCGTTCCAGCGCGTCCCAGGCCTGGGCCAGGTGGCCACGGAAGCCACACACGATGTCCTCGCGACGCCGGCGCAGTTCACGCATCCCGTCCAGGAACAGCAGCTGCGACGCGCCAGCGGTACCGGCACGGTCGAACAGCACGTCGTCGAAGCGGGCCAGCACGGTCGCGAACGACTCGGCCAAGCCCGGCAGGGCCGCCTCGCGCGCAAGCTTCAACAGCGCCGGGTCGCGGCCCGGTTGCCCCGGATTGGTGGGCGTGGCGATCATGCGAAAAGGCTCCCCACCCTCGCTGGTACAGGATGCAGCATGGATACGACGGACGCGGGCGTCCCCAAGACGCCAGCATACGAATGGTAGGACGGCCCGCCGGTACGGGAAAGTGAATCAGTCCTCACTTTGAACCTCATGACCGGGTACGGCAGGCCTTGTATCGTAAGGCCAGCGCGGGTGGGAAGCGAGTACAGCGACGTGAAGGAGTGCCATTAATTAGGTGCGGTTCATCACGCTTTGTCGCAAATGGTCTGGAGATGCCCCAATCCCGTGTCATAAACCGCCGGGACTATAATCGAGGCACCGAATCGCCTCGCTGAGACCCCATGCTCGACTCCCCCGCGCTGCACGCCCTGGACGCCCGCCGTTCGGTCCCTGCCCTGCAACTGGGCGCCCCCGGACCGGACCCGGCCACCCTGCAGCGGATGCTGGCCTCGGCGGTACGGGTGCCCGACCACGGCAAGCGGGTGCCGTTCCGGTTCCTGCGCATTGCCGGCGACGCCCGCCATCGCCTGGGCGAGTTCCTGGCCCAGCGCAGCCGCGAGCGCGACCCCACCTCCTCCGACGCGCAGGTGGACAAGGATCGCCAGCGCTTCAGCCACGCCCCGCTGATCATCGCCGTCATCGCCAGCCCGACCCCGAGCCCGAAAGTGCCCGAACAGGAGCAGCTGATGACCGCGGGCTGCGTCTGCTTCGCCCTGCTGCAGGCCGCCCAGGCGCTGGGCTTTGGCGCGCAGTGGCTGACCGCGTGGATGGCGTTCGACCCCGCCGTGCACGCCCACCTGGGCCTGGCCGCGCACGAAGGCATTGCCGGCTTCATCCATATCGGAACCCCAAAAGTCGACGTCCCCGAACGCGAGCGTCCCGATCCGGCCGCGTTGCTGCAGGACTGGGTGGGCTGAGTGTCCGACCTCGCTCCCGTGCGCACCCCGCTGTACCTGGTCGACGCCAGCCTGTACGTGTTCCGCGCCTGGCATTCGATGCCCGACGAGTTCCAGGACCAGCAGGGCTGGCCGACCAACGCGGTGCACGGCTTTGCCCGCTTCCTGCTCGACCTGCTCGAGCGTGAACGCCCCCGGCACATCGCCATCGCCTTCGACGAAGCCCTCGACAGCTGCTTCCGGCACGGCCTGTATGCCGCCTACAAGGCCAACCGCGACCCGGCCCCCGACGCGCTGCGGCGCCAGTTCGCCCACTGCAAGGCCCTGTGTGTGGCGCTGGGCCTGGCCGTGCTGGCCCACCACGAATACGAAGCGGACGACCTGATCGGCAGCGCCCTGCATGCGCGCCGCCCGGCCGGCATGCGCGGGGTGATAGTCTCGGCCGACAAGGACCTGTCGCAGCTGCTGTTCGAACATGACGAACAGTGGGACTACGCACGCAACCAGCGCTGGGGCATGGCCGGGGTGAAGGCACGCCATGGCGTGCATGCGCACCAGATCGCCGACTACCTGGCGCTGTGCGGCGATGCGGTCGACAACATCCCTGGCGTGACCGGCGTGGGCGCCAAGTCCGCCGCGGTGCTGCTGGCCCATTTCGGCAGCCTGGACACCCTGTACGAACGCCTGGACGAAGTGCCGTTCCTGCGCCTGCGCGGTGCCGCGCAGATGGCGGTGCGGCTGCGCGAGCAGCGCGAACACGCGCTGCTGTGGCGGCAGCTGACCACGATTTCGCTGGATGCCCCGCTGGATGCGGCACAGGCCGATTTCAGCCGCACCAGCGCCGACCCGCAGATGCTGCAGGGCCTGTGCGAAGCGCTGCGCTTCGGCCCGTTGACCCGGCGCCGGTTGTTCACCGCCGCCGGCCTCTCCGACCCCTCCCTACCTGCCAGTGAGTTCGCATGAGCCCCGACACGCAAGCCCCGAAGGTCGTCTACGAAGGCAAGTACCAGCGCATGGTGCTGCGCGGCACGTGGGAATACAGCGAGCGCACCCATGCCGGCGGGCTGGCGGCGATCATCATCGCGGTCACTCCCGACGACCACGTGCTGTTCGTCGAACAGTTCCGCGTACCGCTGCAGGCCCGGACCATCGAAATGCCGGCCGGCCTGGTCGGCGACATCGATGCGGGTGAATCGATCGAAGCCTCGGCGGTACGCGAACTGGAAGAGGAAACCGGCTGGACCGCCGACCACGCCGAGGTGCTGATGATCGGCCCGACCTCGTCCGGCGCCAGCAGCGAGAAGATCGCCTTCGTGCGCGCCACCGGCCTGCGCCGGGTCGGCGAAGGTGGCGGCGACAGCAGCGAGGACATCACCGTGCATGCGGTCCCGCGCGCCGGCGCCGCGGCCTGGCTGGTGGAGAAGATGGGCCAGGGCTACCAGCTGGACGCCAAACTTTGGGCCGGGCTGTGGATGATCGAACATCACCTGGATGGCACGCCGCGTGGCTGATTCGCGCGCGCAGGGTCCAGCGCCGCTGCTGGGCCGCGATGATCCGGCGATCTACTCGATCCACCGGGCGCAGGGCGCGTCGCCCTACATGCTGCTCGCCGACCATGCCGGCCAGCAGGTGCCGCAGGCACTGCAACGCCTGGGCCTGCCGCAGGCCGAACTGGACCGGCATATCGGCTGGGACATCGGCATCGGCGGAGTCACCCGGGCCCTGGCCGCGCGACTGGACGCGTGGGCGATCGAGCAGACATATTCGCGCCTGCTGATCGACTGCAACCGGCCGCTGGCGTCGCCCACCCTGATCCCCGAGGTCAGCGACGGCACCGTGGTGCCGGGCAATGCGGGGCTGTCCGACGCGCAGCGGCAGCAGCGCATCGATGCGATCCATGCGCCCTACCACGCGCGTATCGACGCGGAGCTGGCTGCGCGCGCCGATGCCGGTCGCCCGACGCTGCTGGTGATGATGCACAGCTTCACCCCGGTGATGAACGGCGTCGCGCGGCCGTGGCATGCCGGCGTGCTGTACCACCGCGACACGCGCTTCGCACATGCCCTGCTGCACGCGCTGCGCGACGAGGGCGATCTGGTGGTGGGCGACAACCAGCCCTATTCGGTCAGCAGCAGCAGCGACTACGCGGTGCCCGTGCACGGCGAAGGCCGTGGGCTGGTACACGTGGAGCTGGAGATCCGGCAGGACCTGATTGCCGATGCCGCTGGCCAGCACGCCTGGGCAGAGCGCCTGGCGCGGATCTTCGTGACCCTCCAGACGCAGCTGCAGCCCACGTAGAGCCGGGCCCTGCCCGGCTCCACGCGATCAACCGGCAAACCGGTCCGTCGCACGCACCAGCGCGTCGATGTTCTCCGCTTCGAACGCCGAATGTCCCGACGCCGGGCTGATTTCCAGCGTGGATTTCGGCCACGCCTTGTGCAGTTCCCACGCGTTCTGCAGCGGACAGACCACGTCGTAGCGACCGTGCACGATCACCCCGGGGATGTCGGCGATGCGGTGCGCGTCGCGCAGCAGCTGCTCTTCGACTTCGAAGAAGCCGCCGTTGACGAAGTAGTGGTTCTCGATGCGTGCGAAGGCCAGCGCGAAGCGCGGGTCCTGGTGGCTGTCGACGAAGTCGGCGTCCACGTGCAGGAAGCTGGTCGCGCCTTCCCACACGCTCCAGGCCTTGGCGGCCGCCAACCGGGTCGCTTCGTCGTCGCTGGTCAGGCGGCGGTGGAAGGCGGAGATCAGGTCGTGGCGTTCCACCGGCGGAATCGGCGCCAGGTAGTGTTCCCATGCGTCCGGGAACAGGCGGTTGGCGCCTTCCTGGTAGAACCATTCCAGCTCCCAGCGGCGCAGCATGAAGATGCCGCGCAGGACCAGTTCGGTCACGCACTGCGGGTGCGCCTGCGCGTAGGCCAGCGCCAGGGTCGACCCCCAGCTGCCGCCGAAGACCTGCCAGCGCTTCACCTGCAGGTGTTCGCGCAGTTTTTCGATGTCGGCTACCAGGTCCCAGGTGGTGTTGTCGACCAGGTCCGCGTGCGGGGTGGAACGGCCGGCACCGCGCTGGTCGAACAGGATGATCCGGTACTTCGCCGGGTCGTGGAACTGGCGCATCTTGTCGCTGCAGCCGCCGCCGGGACCGCCGTGCAGCATCACCACCGGCTTGCCCTGCGGATTGCCGCACTGCTCGAAATACAGCGTGTGGCGATCATCGACCTTCAGGCTGCCGACGTCGTAGGGGGTAATGGCGGGATACAGCGTGCGCATGGGCGGAGCTCCAGGTGGAATGACAGCCCGCCCGGCGTCAGCCGCGGCGGTCCCTCATTCTAGCGTCGCTGGCCGCCGTCCCAGGCTCACCCGGTCGCGCTGCTCGAGGTCGACTTCGGTCGCGACCTCGACGAACCCGGCATCGGCCAGCAGCGCGCGGATCGCCGCGCCCTGGTCCCACCCGTGCTCGAGCAGCAGCCAGCCGCCGGGCAGCAGGTGCGCCGCCGCCCCGGCGATGATCAGGCGGATGTCGTCCAGCCCATCGTGTCCCGAGGCCAGCGCGCTGGCGGGTTCGAAACGCAGGTCGCCACGCGCCAGGTGCGGGTCGTCGCTGGCGATGTAGGGCGGATTGCTGGCGATCAGGTCGAAGCGCTCCCCCGCCAGCGGCGCATGCCAGCTGCCCTGGCGGAACGCCACGTTGTCCAGCCCATGGCGGCGGGCATTGGCGGCTGCCACCGCCAGCGCGGCCGGGCTCATGTCGGTCGCCACCACCCGGGCCTGCGGCCGTTCGCTGGCCAGGGCCAGCGCGATCGCGCCGCTGCCGGTGCCCAGGTCGGCCACCCGCAGCGGCGTGGCCTCGGGCAGGCGCTCCAGCGCCAACTCCACCAGCCGCTCGGTTTCCGGGCGCGGTATCAGGGTGTCCGGGCTGACCGCCAGGTCCAGCGTCCAGAAGCCGCGCCGGCCCAGCAGGTAGGCCACCGGCTCACCGGCAAGGCGACGCTGCAGCAGCTCGGCGAACGCCTGGCCGCTGGCGGGGTCGACCAGGTCGGTGGCGTGCGCGAACAGCCAGCTGCGCTCCCGCCCCAGCACGTGCAGCAACAGCAGCTCGGCCTCGTGCCGCCCTTCCGCCCCGGGCAGCACGCGGGCGGCGTCGGCAAGCAGCGTGCGGATCTCCTGCGGGGAAGCGGTCATGGCGGGCCTGGGCGACGGTGGGGGCGCAGTGTAGGTCAATCGCGGCAACGGCCGCCCTGGCGATCCGCCCACGCGGCCCCGGGCCGGGCTGAAAGTCTGTTCAGCCTCGCCGTGGCGCGGATAAGCAATGACTATCGAGGCGCCCTACCCCCGTTTTCGCCACATCCTTTGCGCGGCAAGGGATCTGTCATGAATCCAGCCGATCATTCACTCGCCGATCAGCCCTTTTCGATAGACTGTGTCTATTGCATAGATGGAATCAATGCATTGTCCTTATCGGAAGCAAGCCGCTAACCTGTGTTGGTCGCTTCACCCATCCCCCTTCACCACGAGGAAATTCGATGTCGCTCATCAATACCCAGATCAAGCCGTTTGAAGCCAACGCCTACCAGAATGGCGAGTTCATCAAGGTTTCCGACAGCACCCTGAAGGGCCAGTGGTCGGTCCTGATCTTCATGCCGGCCGCCTTCACCTTCAACTGCCCGACCGAGATCGAAGACGCCGCCGACCATTACGCCGAGTTCCAGAAGGCCGGCGCCGAGGTGTACATCGTCACCACCGACACCCACTTCTCGCACAAGGTGTGGCACGAAACCTCGCCGGCCGTCGGCAAGGCCCAGTTCCCGCTGGTCGGCGACCCGACCCACCAGCTGACCAACGCCTTCGGCGTGCATATCGCTGAAGAGGGCCTGGCCCTGCGCGGCACCTTCATCATCAACCCGGAAGGCGTGATCAAGACCCTGGAGATCCATTCCAACGAGATCGCCCGTGACGTCTCCGAAACCCTGCGCAAGCTGAAGGCTGCCCAGTTCACCGCCGCCAACCCGAACCAGGTGTGCCCGGCCAAGTGGAAGGAAGGCGAAAAGACCCTGACCCCGTCGCTGGACCTGGTCGGCAAGATCTAAGCCCCCGTTCCACGCAGGTCCCATCCCCATTCCCGTTGCGACGGGAGTGGGGGTGAACCCAAGCCGCTGCCACCCGCGCCGGCTTGGGTTCACCCCCATGCCGCCCAGATGTACCGTAGCGGTACGTCGACGCAGTTCCTTTGCCTGAATCAAGGAGTTTTTCGATGTTGGATGCCAACCTCCAGTCCCAGCTGAAGACCTACCTGGAACGCGTCACCCGGCCGATCCAGATCACCGCGCATGCCGACGACGGCGCCAAGTCGCAGGAAATGCTGGAGCTGCTTGAAACCCTGGTGGGGCTGTCCAACCAGATCACGCTGGACGTGCGCCGCGACGGCGCCGAGCGCACCCCCTCGTTCGCGCTGACCACCCCGGGCCAGGACATCCACCTGGCCTTCGCCGGGTTGCCGATGGGCCATGAGTTCACCTCGCTGGTGCTGGCGCTGCTGCAGGTCGGTGGGCACCCGTCCAAGGCCACCGCCGAGGTGATCGAGCAGGTGCAGTCGCTGGAAGGCGAGTACCGGTTCGAGACCTATTTTTCGCTGTCCTGCCAGAACTGCCCGGACGTGGTCCAGGCGTTGAACCTGGCGGCGGTGCTGAACCCGCGCATCCAGCACGTGGCGATCGACGGCGGGTTGTTCCCCGCCGAGGTCGAGGCGCGGCAGATCATGTCGGTACCCACCGTCTACCTCAACGGTGACGTGTTCGACCAGGGCCGGATGAGCCTGGAACAGATCGTGGCCAAGCTGGACACCGGGTCGGCCAAGCGCGACGCGGCGAAGATCGCGGCCAAGGCGCCGTACGATGTGCTGGTGATCGGCGGCGGTCCGGCCGGCGCCGCCGCGGCGATCTATGCCGCGCGCAAGGGCATCCGTACCGGCGTGGCGGCCGAGCGCTTCGGTGGCCAGGTGCTGGACACCATGGCCATCGAGAACTTCGTGTCGGTGAAGGAAACCGAAGGCCCGAAGCTGGCGACGGCGCTGGAACAGCATGTGCGCGAATACGACGTGGACATCATGAATCTGCAGCGCGCGAGCGCGCTGGTGCCCGCTGGCGACGATGGCCTGGTCGAGATCAAGCTGGAAAACGGCGCGTCGCTGAAGTCGCGTTCGGTGATCCTGTCCACCGGGGCGCGCTGGCGCCAGATGAACGTGCCGGGCGAAGACCAGTACCGCAACAAGGGCGTGGCCTACTGCCCGCATTGCGACGGTCCGCTGTTCAAGGGCAAGCGCGTGGCGGTGATCGGCGGCGGCAATTCCGGGGTTGAAGCGGCGATCGACCTGGCCGGGATCGTGACGCATGTGACCCTGCTGGAGTTCGACAACACGCTCCGCGCCGACGAAGTGCTGCAGAAGAAACTGCGCAGCCTCGGCAACGTGACCATCATCACCAGCGCGCTCACCCAGGAAGTGCTGGGCGATGGCCAGAAGGTCACCGGCCTGGTCTACCTGGACCGCGTGGGCGGCGACGCGCACCGGGTGGCGCTGGAAGGCATCTTCGTGCAGATCGGCCTGCTGCCCAACACCGAGTGGCTGAAAGACAGCGTGGCGCTGTCGCCGCGCGGAGAAGTGGTCATTGACGACCGTGGACAGACCAGTGTTGCGGGCGTATTCGCCGCAGGTGATTGCACAACCGTGCCCTACAAGCAGATCATCATCGCCATGGGTGCCGGCTCGACCGCGGCGCTGGGCGCCTTCGATCACCTGATACGTACTACCGTTCCCAAGAGCAGCGGCGCTGTCGCCGAAGCTGCCTGAAACGTCGGGTCCCCGGTTCGCCGGGGACCCTTTTGCCTGCTGGGTAAACCACGCCATCACCCGGTCCATTACCGTTTAGAGGTACAAGGAAATGAACCTACGTGATCTGAAATATCTGGTGGCGCTGGCCGACCATCGCCACTTTGGTCGCGCGGCGGCGTCCTGCTTCGTCAGCCAGCCGACGTTGTCGACCCAGATCAAGAAGCTCGAGGATGAGCTGGGCCTGCCGCTGGTGGAGCGTGCCCCCCGCAAAGTCATGCTGACCCCGGCCGGGGTGGAAGCCGCTGCACGTGCGCGCGTCATCGTGGCCGAAATCGAACAGATGAAGGAGGCGGCACGGCGCAGCCGCGATCCGGAAGCCGGCGCGGTGCGGCTGGGCATCTTCCCGACCCTGGGCCCGTACCTGCTGCCCCACGTGATCCCCAACATCCGCGGGCGCTTCCCGCAGCTGGAGCTGCTGCTGGTCGAGGAAAAGAGCGACGAGCTGCTGCACCGCCTGCGCGACGGACGGCTGGACGCGGCGCTGCTGGCGCTGCCGCTGGACGACGACCAGCTGCACGCCGAATTCCTGTTCGAGGAGCCGTTCCTGCTGGCGGTGTCGGGGCAGCATCCGCTGGCGCGCCGCCATCACCTGGACGTGCAGGAGCTGTCCTCGCAGAAGCTGCTGCTGCTGGAGGACGGGCACTGCCTGCGCGACCAGGCGCTGGCGGTATGCCGGTTGTTCGGTGCCAACGAAAAGTCCGAGTTCCGCGCCACCAGCCTGGAAACGCTGCGGCAGATGGTCGCGGCCGACGTCGGCATCACCCTGCTGCCCACGCTGTCGGTGAAGCCACCGGTGCCGCGTTCGGACAACATCCGCCTGCTCGACTTCGAGGGCGAGGACCGGCCGAGCCGGCGCATCGCGATGGTCTGGCGCCGCAGTTCGGCGATGACCGGTTTCCTGGAGCAGTTGGCCGAGCAGTTCAAGCGCCTGCCCGAGAAGCTGTTCGAGCTGGACATCGGCGAAACCGACCCGGCCCCGCCGCGCGCGCTGCAGCCCCGGGTATAGACGCGTCGCTGAACCGGCAGCGGCGCAACGGTCGCATCCGCCGCGGATAGGCAGCACAATAGGACAAGGCGGTGCCAGCAGGCGCCGCCTTTTGCATGGGCCTTTCCCAACATCACAGGAGTTCCAGATGTCCACCGCCAGCGGCCTGCCGCCTTCTATCACCGTTTCCAGCCGCGACATGAACCAGCTGGAAGCCATGCTTGATTCACCTGCTGTAGAACACACCCCGGCCGGCCAGGCCCTGGCGCGCGAGCTCAACCGCGCGACGGTGCTGGAAGCTGCGGAGATGCCCGAGGGCGTCGTCATGATGCATTCGCGGGTGGAGTGCGAAGATGAGCTGCACGGCGACAAGCACGAATTGACGCTGGTCTACCCGCACGAGGCGGACGTGGACCAGGGCAAGGTATCGATCCTTGCGCCGGTAGGCACCGCCCTGCTCGGCCTGGCCGTTGGCCAGAGCATGGACTGGGATGCGCCCGGCGGCCGCAAGCTGCGCCTGCGGGTGACGGCGGTGCACAATCCGCAGAAGAATTGATCGTCCCTGCCGCGCGTCGCGCAGGGCCCAGGTAACACTCCAGGAGCCGAAATGAGTACCGCAACCCCGTCCAAACTTGCGCAGCTGCGCGATCTGTCGGTGGTGGTCGCCGACACCGGTGATTACGAGGCGATCAAGCGCCTGAAGCCGGTCGACTGCACGACCAATCCGACGCTGGTGAAGAAGGCGCTGGACCTGCCGGTGTATGCGGAGCTGATCGAGCGCGAGCTGGCCTGGGGCCGCGAGCAGTCCGGCGAGCGCGAAGCCGTGGTGCACGCGGTGGCGGACCGGCTGACGGTCGGCGTGGGTACGCTGCTGAGCACGCTGGTGCCGGGCCGGGTGTCGACCGAGGTCGATGCGGACCTGGCGCACGACACGACGGCGACGGTGCGCAAGGCGCGCGCGTTCATCGCGATGTACGAGGCAGCGGGCGTGCCGCGCAGCAAGGTGCTGATCAAGATCGCGGCGACCTGGGAAGGCGTTGAAGCCGCGCGCCAGCTGCAGGCCGAAGGCATCGACTGCAACCTGACCCTGATTTTCAATCCGACCCAGGCGCTGGCGTGCAGCGAGGCCGGCGCATTCCTGATCTCCCCGTTCGTGGGCCGGATCCTCGACTGGTACGTGGCCAACGGCCAGGCGCCGGCCAGCATCGACGCCGACCCGGGCGTGGTGTTCGTGCGTGGCGTGTACGCCGAGTTCAAGCGCCGTGGTTCGCCGACGGTTGTGATGGGGGCGTCGTTCCGCTCCACCGCGCAGATCGAGGCGCTGGCCGGTTGCGACCGCCTGACCATTTCGCCGGACCTGCTGGAAAAGCTGGACGCCGACCACGGCGAGCTGCCGCGCAAGCTGGTGGCGGGTGCTGCCGAAGCGGTGGATGTCACCCCGATCGACGCCGCCCGGTTCGCCACCGACCTGGCCGCCGACCCGATGGCCACCGAGAAGCTTGCCGCCGGTATCGATGCGTTCGCCAAGGATCTGGAAGCATTGCGCCAGACGATCCGCGAACGGCTGTAAGCACTAGTTGTTTGACGATGTAGAAACGGGACGGATGCTGAGAATGCATCCGTCCCGTTTTCATTTGGGATTTCCGCGAACGGCTGGCGTTTCAGTTCATCCGAGGAGGGCGGCCCAGATGGTGAGTCGCGGGCGGATGCAAAAGGCCAGCCACGCAGGGCGTGGCTCTACGCCGAATGGACCTGGGGACGGTAGCGTCGGTTCCCGAACGACGGCACGGAACGTCACCGCGTCCGGTAACGCATGAAAATGATCGGCACTGCCGTTGATCTTCCCGTGGCCCCCAACACACCGTCGAGGGTCGGCGGGGGCGGGTTTGCGGGACCGTAGAAAACATGGATGTTTTCTACGAGCCCCCAAGGATGGGTTCACGGCGTGTCCCGCAAACCCGCACCCGCCGGCCCAGCCCGGGCGATGATTGAACCAACGGCTGTTCGCCCGAATGCGTGAAGCAGCCGGGCAGAGCCCGGCTCTACGGGATCGCGCGCCACCAGGCCGCCCAGCGAAACCGGGATCAGGCGCCCACGCCGATCGGGCAGCTCACGCCGGTGCCGCCGATGCCGCAATAGCCGTTCGGATTCTTGGCCAGGTACTGCTGGTGGTAGTCCTCGGCGTAGTAGTACGTTGGTGCCGGGAACTCGATGTCCGTGGTGATCGCGCCGTAGCCCTTCGCGGCCAGGCGCGGCTGATAGGCATCGCGGCTGGCCAAGGCGGCCTCGTGCTGTGCCGGGGTCGTGGCATGGATCGCCGACCGGTACTGGGTGCCGGTGTCGTTGCCCTGGCGCATGCCCTGGGTCGGGTCGTGGTTCTCCCAGAACACCTGCAGCAGCTGCTCCACGCTGATGATCGCCGGGTCGTACACCACTTCCACGATCTCCGTATGCCCGGTCAGGCCCGAGCAGACCTCCTCGTAGGTCGGGTTCGGGGTCAGCCCGCCGGCATACCCCACCGACGTCGAATACACCCCCGGCAGCGTCCAGAACTTGCGCTCGGCGCCCCAGAAGCAGCCCATCGCGAAGCGGATGCGTTCCAGGCCGGCAAAGCCGTCCTTGAGCGGGTGGCTGTTCACATAGTGCTGGTTGTGCAGCGGCAACGGGTGCTCACGGCCCGGCAGCGCCTCGTCGGCGCGCGGCAGGCGCTGCTTGAATGCTCCAATGCCCAGCAGGCCCTTGGCAATTCCCAACATGGCGGTCTCCTAGGCCGGCGACAGGCCGGCGCTTTCGTCACCGTCGAATATGGGGTCGTCCGGCGTCCCGCCCAAGTCCAGCCCGGCCACGATCTGCTCGGCCTCGGGCCGGGCCAGGTCCGGAATGCAGACCCGCAACACCCCGAACAGCGGCAGCTCCCCCATCCCGCCCAGCAGCTGCTCGCCGAACACGAACGCCGGGATGCCCGCATCCTCCAGCGCGTGCTTGACCAGATGGGCGTCGAACAGGTTGTCGGCCTGGTAGATCACATGCATGGAAGGCTCCTCGCCGCGTTCACCGCAGCATACCCCGCAGACGGTAGCGCCGGCCGTTGGCCGGCGGTCATGAACGGTGGGAGGCGTGCATACCCCGTCCAACCGCCGGGGGACGCGTTAGACTGTCATTCTTTCTGCCTTCTGCCTTCGCATCATGTCCGAGCCTACTGCCGCCCCCACCGACGCCCTTCCGGAAGCCCCTGAAAAGCGGGATTTCATCCGTCAGATCGTCCGCGAGGACCTGGCCACCGGCAAGCACCAGGCGATCAAGACCCGCTTCCCGCCCGAGCCCAACGGCTACCTGCACATCGGCCACGCCAAGTCGATCTGCCTGAACTTCGGCATTGCCGGTGAGTTCGCCGGCGTGTGCAACCTGCGCTTCGACGATACCAATCCGGCCAAGGAAGACCCCGAATACGTCGCTGCCATCCAGGACGACGTGCGCTGGCTGGGCTTCGAGTGGAACGAACTGCGCCACGCCTCGGACTATTTCGACGCCTATTACCTGGCCGCCGAAAAGCTGATCCGCGACGGCAAGGCCTACGTCTGCGACCTGTCCGCCGAAGAAGTGCGCGCCTACCGCGGCACCCTGACCGAGCCCGGCCGCCCGTCGCCGTGGCGTGACCGCAGCGTCGACGAGAACCTGGACCTGTTCCGGCGCATGCGTGCCGGTGAGTTCCCGGACGGCGCACGCACCGTGCGCGCGAAGATCGACATGGCCAGCGGCAACATCAACCTGCGCGACCCCGCGCTGTACCGCATCAAGCACGTCGAGCACCAGAACACCGGCAATGCCTGGCCGATCTATCCCATGTACGACTTCGCCCATGCGCTGGGCGACTCGATCGAAGGCATCACCCACTCGCTGTGCACCCTGGAATTCGAAGACCATCGCCCGCTGTACGACTGGTGCGTGGACAACGTCGACTTCGCCCATGACGACGCGCTGACCGCCCCACTGGTCGAGCGCGGCCTGCCGCGCGAAGCCGCCAAGCCGCGCCAGATCGAGTTCTCGCGGCTGAACATCAACTACACCGTGATGAGCAAGCGCAAGCTGATGGCGCTGGTCACCGAGCAGCTGGTGGATGGCTGGGAAGACCCGCGCATGCCGACCCTGCAGGGCCTGCGTCGCCGCGGCTACACCCCGGCCGCCATGCGCCTGTTCGCCGAACGCGTGGGCATCAGCAAGCAGAATTCGCTGATCGACTTCAGCGTGCTCGAAGGCGCCCTGCGCGAAGACCTCGACGCCGCCGCCGCGCGCCGCATGGCCGTGATCGACCCGGTCAAACTGGTCCTGACCAACCTGCCCGACGGCCACGTCGAAACCCTGGCCTTCGCCAACCACCCCAAGGACGAGGCGTTCGGCAGCCGCGAGGTGCCGTTCGCCCGCGAACTGTGGATCGAACGCGAAGACTTCGCCGAAGTCCCGCCCAAGGGCTGGAAGCGCCTGGTGCCGGGTGGCGAAGTCCGCCTGCGCGGTGCCGGCATCGTCCGCTGCGACGAGGTGGTCAAGGACGCCGACGGCAACATCACCGAACTGCGCGGCTGGCTCGACCCGGAATCGCGCCCGGGCATGGAAGGCGCCAACCGCAAGGTCAAGGGCACCATCCATTGGGTCAGCGCGGCGCACGGCGTGCCGGCCGAAATCCGCCTCTATGACCGCCTGTTCTCGGTACCCAACCCCGACGACGAGTCCGAAGGCAGAACCTACCGCGATTACCTGAACCCGGAATCCCGCCGCACCGTCACCGGCTATGTCGAACCGGCAGCGGCCAGCGCCACCCCGGAACAGTCGTTCCAGTTCGAGCGCACCGGCTACTTCGTCGCCGACCGCCGCGACCACACCGCCGCCGCGCCGGTGTTCAACCGCAGCGTGACCCTGCGCGACACCTGGTCGGCGTGAGCCCCACCGAATACCGAAGGTTGTAGACCATGCTGTACGCGCAAGTCCATCTCACCCTGCCGGCCTGGATCCACGACCAGGTCGACCTGGGCCGTGCCCATCCCGGCGACGCGGCCAAGGTCGCGCTGGCCATCGAACTGTCGCGCCTGAACGTCGAGGCCGCGACCGGCGGCCCGTTCGGCGCGGTGGTGTTCGGCCCCGACGACCGCGTCATCGCCGCCGGCGTGAACCGCGTGGTGCCGCACAGCACCTCGCTCGCGCATGCCGAAAACATGGCCTACATGCTGGCCCAGCAGCGCCTGCAGACGCCGCGGTTGAACGACGTGCTGTCGCCGATCACCCTGGCCACCTCCTCGCAGCCGTGCTGCCAGTGCTATGGCGCCACCATCTGGGCCGGCATCGACCGCCTGCTGATCGGCGCCAGCGCGCAGGATGTGGAAGAACTCACCCCGTTCGATGAAGGCCCGCTCCCGGCCGACTGGATCGGTGAACTCAACAAGCGCGGCATCGAGGTCGTGCGCGACATCGAGCGCGACGCAGCGCGCGCGGTACTGCGCCAGTACGGGGAAACCAACGGTGCGCATTACTGATTTCCACGCCATCGGCGTGCGTCGATGAGCGGCCTGCTGTGCCTGTGCCGGCAGGGCTTCGAGCCGGAACTGGCCGGTGAGCTGTCCGAGCGCGCGGCCTACGCCAATATCGCCGGCTATGCGCGTACCCAGCGCAATGATGGCTATGTGCTGTTCGCCACCGACGAGGGCGCGGCGCTGTCCAGGGCGCTGCCCTGGCGGTCGCTGATCTTCGCCCGGCAGAAGCTGGTCGTGCTGGCCGAACTGCGCGAGCTTGATCCCAGCGACCGGATCACTCCGATCCTGGCCGCGCTGGAAGGACAGCAGCGGTTCGGCGACATGTGGGTGGAACATCCCGATTCGGATGAAGGCAAACCGCTGGCCGGGCTGGCGCGCGCCTTCGGCAATGCGCTGCGCCCGGCGCTGCGCAAGGCCGGCCTGCTTACCGACAAGCCCAACACGGCCCTGCCGCGCCTGCACGTGGTGTTCGTCGATGGACGCCACGCCTTCGTCTGCGTTGCCGACACCCGCGACAGTGCGCCATGGGCGTTGGGCATTCCGCGCCTGAAGCTGCTGCCCGAAGCGCCCTCGCGCTCGGCATTGAAGCTGGACGAGGCGCTGCTGACGCTGATGAGCCCGGATGAACGCGAACAGCTGGTCCGGCCCGGCATGCGCGCCGCCGACCTCGGCGCCGCGCCCGGCGGCTGGACCTGGGTGCTGACCCGCCAGCACATGCACGTGATCAGCGTGGACAACGGCCCGCTGCGCGAACACGTGCTTGAGACCGGTCTGGTTGAACACCTGCGTGCCGACGGCTTCCACTGGCAGCCCGAGGCGCCGCTGGACTGGATGGTCTGCGACATGGTCGAACAGCCGCGCCGGGTGGCCGAGCGCATGGCCACCTGGTTCCGCGAAGGCTGGTGCCGGCATGCGATCTTCAACCTCAAGTTGCCGATGAAGAAGCGCTGGGACGAAACCCGCCTCTGCCTGGAGCTGTTCCAGGACCAGGCCGGGCGGCCGTTGAACGTGCGCGCCAAGCAGCTGTACCACGACCGCGAAGAGATCACCGTCCTGGCGTGGTGATTGCCGCCGGCCGGGTCAGTCCGTGCCGCGACCGGAGAAGCGTTGGATACGGACCGTCGTATCCAGGGCGACGCGCAGCTTTTCGCGCACGGATTCCGAGTCGGTCCGACCCAACCGGTCACGCAGGTCTTCTGCAAGGTGCCCGACGTTGACCAGCTGGTTGGCGAAGCACTGCGGCGACGGCCGTGCCTGGCTCTCCACCGCGTTCACGAACTGCTGCAGGCGGTCGCTCGCCGGCAGCATCGACCGGGTGTCGTCCCCAGCCTGGCCCACGTTCCTGATCTGGACCAGCAGCGTACGCATCTGCGATGTCACCGCATCGGGTGCCTGCGCCATCGCCCGGGTGGTGAGCGCAAGCGCCTCATCGCGGGTCAGCCTTGGCCACAGCGCGCGGATGGGTGGAATCGGAGGAATCGGGGAGGCCATGAAGCTCCTGGAGGTCCGGGAAGACGTGTGGGCGTCGCCAAGCCACCCGTTCCGGATCAGCCACGCCCGTTCAGTCTGCCCGCCAACCGGGGGCAACCACTTGCAGAATTCGATCACTTCGAGCCCGCGGCGACGTAACAACGCCGTCGCCGCAGCGCACACGCCGCTTTACCTGGCCCGGAAATACTTGGTCGGGATGGTGTGCTGCACCTTGAGGATATCGATGTACTTCTCGTGGGTGGCGGTGTAGTCATCGTGGTTGGCACTGCCCGGCTTTCCCTGGTGGCGGCACATGGTTTTATCCATGCGCTTGAGATCGGCAGTGATCACATCGATGCTGGCGCGTGCGTCGCGGTAGTCCTGCCGGGTCGGCAATGCGGTGTCGAGCTTCCCGAGGAAGCCTTCCAGGCGGCCTTCCGCGCGCAGGGCGGAGGTGCTCAGGCTGAGCGGCAGGTTGCGCACCGACACCAGCAGTCCCTTGATGCCGTTCGCCGCCACCAGCGCCCGGTTGATCTCCTTGACCTCCCTGGCAGCCGCACTCCGGGGCGCGGCGTGGGACAACAGGGGCAGGATGAACTTCGGGATCGTCATGGGCGGGGCTTCCGGAAATAGATGGTCGCGGCGGCGCCGCCGGATACCCGGATGGCGCCAGCCGCGCCAAAGTCTGCGCAGCCACGGAGGGCCGCGCTTCCAGTTTTCGATCTTCTTTGACCTACAGGCCGGCGGCGCGCTTCCACAACGCCGACACCAGGGGCGGCCACTTACCCGCACAGCCCAGCGCACGCCCACGTGCCAGGGTCAGGTGCATCTCGTCATTGGAGAAAATCGAGTTGATTGCGTCAAAGCCATGCGCGGACACCGTATTCTCGCTGCGGCGTTCACGGGCCCAGCGCTGCAACCGCTCCGGCGCGGCCCAGTCCTGACGCCGCTGCTGCGCGCGCAGCACCAGCGCGTGCAGCGCGGCGACGTCGCGCAGGCCCAGGTTCACGCCCTGCCCGGCCAGCGGATGGACCACGTGCGCGGCATCGCCGAGCGCCAGCACGCGACCGGCCACGTAGGCATCGGCCAGCTGGCGGCGCAGCGGGAACGCGGCGCGGCGCGAGGCCAGGGTCATCGCCCCCAGCCGCCCCGCGAAAGCGCGGGTCAGTTCGGCATTGAAGGCCGCCTCGTCCAGGGCCAGCACGCGCTCGGCCTCGGCGTCGGGCAGGGTCCACACGATGGAGCTGCGCCGCGTGCCCGCCGGCAGCACCGCCAGCGGCCCGGTCACCAGGAAGCGTTGCCAGGCGGTGGCCTGGTTGTCCTGTTCGGTGTCGATGTACGCCACCACCCCGCGCTGGCCATAGTCCTGGCGGCTCACCTGCAGGCCGGCCAGGCGGCGCAGGGTCGAATCGGCGCCGTCCGCGGCGATCGCCAGGGTGGCCTCCAGCCGGCGCCCGTCTTCCAGGCGCAGGCGCACGCCGGCGCCGTCCTGCTCCAGTGCCTCCACCCGCGCCGGGCTGCACACCTGCACGCCGGCACCGGGCAGGGCCGCCCACAGCCGGTCGACCAGCAGGTCGTTTTCAACGATCCAGCCCAGCTGTTCGCGGCCAAGACGGTCGGCATCGAACTGCAGTTCGTCGCCCCCGGCGGCATCCCAGACCCGCATGCGCCGGTAGGCGCAGGCGCGCGCGGCCAGGATCGACGGCCACACCCCAAGGGTGCGCAGCAGCTGCGCGTTGTCCGGCGCGAAGGCATACACGCGCAGGTCGGGCTGCTGCGGCTGCCAGGCCGCCGGTTCGCGACCTTCCACCAGGGTCACCTCGAGCCCGGCATCGGCCAGCGCCAGCGCGCACGCCGCGCCGACCACGCCGCCCCCGACCACGACCGCATCGCGCGCGCGGCGGCTCATGCGCCTACGCCCCGGCACAGCGCCGGGACCTCGCCGCGGAAGCCCATCGCACCACCGACCAGCAGCGACTGCATCGAGGTGGCCTGGGCGGCCAGCAGGCCCAGGCTGCGCAGGGGTCGCAGCAGCGGCGCCGGGTTGCTGGTCAGCCGTGCCAGCCCGCCGGAGAAGGCGATGGTCTGCGCGCGGTCTTCCTCGCGACGTGCCACATGCGCCTGCAGCAGGGCATCGCTGCCCGGGTCCGATGCCGTCTCCAGCAGCTCGGCCAGGGTCAGCGCATCGCGCAGCCCCAGGTTGAAGCCCTGCGCGCCAAGCGGATGGATGGTCTGCGCGGCATTGCCCAGCAGCACCGCGCGTTCGCCGATCCGTGCCTGCGCCAGCACCTGCACCAGCGGATAGGCACTGCGCGGCCCGCTTTCCAGCAGGCGGCCGGCACGCCAGCCGATGGCCTGCTGCAGCCGCTGCAGCCACGCCGCATCGTCCAGCGCCAGCACCGCATCGGCCTGGTCGCGGGCCACGCCGTGCACCGCGCCATGGTGGCGGTCGCCGCGCGGCAGCAGCGCGGTCGGCCCGGAATCGGTGAACCGCTCGTAGGCGGTGCCATCGGGCGCGCGCGCCGAGCGCACGCGGGCCACGAACAGGGTCTGCTGGAAATCGTGCTCGTCCACGCCGATGCCCAGCGCGTCGCGCACGCCGCTGCGGGTGCCGTCGGCGCCCACCACCAGGCGTGCCAGCAGGCAGCGCTCGCCGCTTTCATCGGCAATGAACACCTGCCGATGGCCGTCCACCGTCGCGCCCAGGCGCATGAAGCGCGCCGGGCGATAGCGAGTCAGGTGCCGCAGCCCCAGCAGGCGCGTTTCCAGCGCCTGGCCGAAATCGCGCGCCACCACCACCTGGCCGAAGAACGGCCGCTGGTACTGCGCGGCGTCCATCTGCACGCGGCCGAAATCGCCGGCGCGGCTGACCTGGATGCGGGTGATCGGACCGGGCGCCGAACCCAGCAGCTGCATCACCCCGAGCGCGGTCAGCGCATTGACCGTGGCGGCGGCGAAGCTGAGGTTGCGCTGGTCGAACACCGGCGGCAGCGCACCGGCCGGCGCGGCCTCGACCAGCCCGACGTTGCGGCCGGCCCGGTCCAGGGCGATGGCCAGGCTGGCGCCGACCAGCCCGCCACCGATGATCACTACGTCATGACGTTCACTCATGCCGCCCATGATAGTGCGTGCGGCCCCGCTACGCCCCGGGGTGGCAGGCGCTAGAATGAACGCTGGACCCCCGACGCCCGCGCCCATGACCCACACCGCCCAACGCGCCTTCATCCTGTTCGTGCTCGTGCTGCTGATGGCCGCGACCCGGGTCAACCATTTCGCCGCGATCCCGGATGCCTCGTGGGCGGTGTTCTTCATCGCCGGCTTCCACCTGCGCAGCTGGACGCGCTGGGCATTCCCGCTGCTGATGGTGCTGGCCATCGTCATCGACGTACTGGTGATCCGCGCCAGCGGCATCGGCTACTGGCAGCACTACTGCGTGTCGCCGGGCACGGCGATGCTGGTGCCTGCCTACCTGGCGATGTGGGCCGGCGGTGCGTTGCTGCGCCAGGGCTACGCCGGTGCCGACTGGACCGCACTGGCCAGGGCCGCGGCGCTGCTGGTGGCCGCCGTAGCGGTCTGCCACCTGTTCGCGCAGAGCGGTTTCTACTGGGCCAGCGACGTGGTGGCGTCGCCCACCCTGGCCGGCTGGGCGGCGAACTACGCGGACTGGTTCCTGCCCTACCTGCGCACCACCGCGATCTATGTCGGCCTGGCCGCCGCACTGCAGCTGGCCACCGAACAGGTGCTCAAGCTGCTGCAGGCCCGCCGCGACGTGCTGCACTGAGCGCGGCGCGCATGGGCAACCGGCTTTCGCGCATCTACACCCGCACCGGCGACGACGGCAGCACCGGCCTGGGCGACGGCAGCCGCGTGGCCAAGGATGCGGCCCGGGTCAACGCCTTCGGCAGCGTCGACGAGGCCAACTCGGCGCTCGGCGTGCTGCTGGCCGTTGCCCTGCCCGATGATGTCCGCGCGCTGCTGACCACGGTGCAGCACCAGCTGTTCGACCTCGGCGGCGAGCTGTGCATTCCCGGCCATGCCGCCATCCAGGCCACCGACGTGGCCGCGCTGGAACAGCAGCTGGACCACTACAACGCCACGTTGCCGGCCCTGAAGGAGTTCATCCTGCCCGGTGGCGGCGAGGCCGCCGCACGCTGCCACCTGGCCCGCACCATCGTGCGCCGGGCCGAACGCGAAACGGTGACCCTGGCGCGCCAGGAAGCGGTCCGCGCCGAAGCGCTGCATTACCTCAACCGGCTGTCCGACCTGCTGTTCGTCCTGGCGCGCGTACTGGCCCGCGCCGACGGCCACGGCGAGGTGCTGTGGCAGCACGCCCGCCGCCACGGCTGAGCACCCCCACCGCCCGGAACCCCGTCCGCATGCTGGTTTTCACCCACCCCGCCTGTCTGCACCACGACCCCGGCCCGGGCCATCCCGAAAGCCCGCAGCGCCTGCAGGTGGTGCTCGACGCCCTGCACGCGGCCTATCCGGACCGGCTGGACTGGCGCCAGGCGCCGCCGGCCAAGTTCGGCGAGCTGGCGCGGGTGCATGACAACGAACTGATCGACCTGGTGCTGGCGCCGCAGACCGAGCCCCTGCGCCTGCTCGACATGGACACGATGACCTCGCCCGGTTCGGCCAGCGCCGCGCTGCATGCCGCCGGCGCCGGCGTCGCGGCCGTCGATGCGGTGATGCTGGGCGATGATCCGCTGGCCTTCTGCGCGGTGCGGCCACCCGGCCACCACGCCACCGCCAGCACCGCGATGGGCTTCTGCCTGTTCAACAACATCGCCATCGCCGCCGCCTATGCGCGCGACCGGTATGGGCTTGAGCGCATCGCGATCGTCGATTTCGACGTGCACCACGGCAACGGCACCCAGGACATCTTCGTGGCCGACCCGCGGGTCGCGTACTACAGCACCCACCAGGCTGGTCTGTTCCCGCATTCGGGGCTGCGCCGCGACCGCGGGGCCGGCAACCTGCTCAACATCCTGCTGCCCCCGGGCAGCGGCAGCTTCCGGTTCCGCAACACCTGGGCCGACGAGATGCTGCCGGCGATCGATGACTTCCGTCCGCAGCTGCTGCTGGTGTCGGCAGGGTTCGACGCGCACCTGCGCGATCCGCAGGCCGACCTGATGGTGGAAACCGAGGACTTCGGCTGGATCACCACCGAGCTGCGCACGCTGGCCCGGCGCCACGCGGCCGGGCGCATGGTGTCGATGCTGGAGGGCGGTTACGACCTGCAGGCGCTGGCCGAGTGCAGCGTCGCGCACGCAGGCGCGATGCTGGAACCATGAACCCGGCCCCCACCCGGCCGTAAGCCTTCATTGCCCCTATGCAAGGGATGGGGCAAGCTACGATCCGTTTTCGCCTGAATCCGAATCCCGCGTGCGCCGAGCCCTCCGCCTGCTGCCTCTCCCCCTGAGCATCGCCATCTGCCTGCCGGCCATGGCCGACGAGAAACCGGTGAACTGGGGCCTGTGTCCCGTCACCGATGTCCTGCCGGCCTTCCAGGACGCCCCTGCGGCGGACAAGGCCGCGGCGGAAACCCGCGACCAGCAGCCTACCGACATCGAAGGCGACACCCTGTCCGGCACCAGCACCGTGCCGCAGTACCAGGGCAATGTGGCGCTGAAGCGTGGCGACCAGTTCCTGGGCACCGACCACCTGAGCTTCGACACCGAAAGCGGCAACTACATCGCCGAAGGCAACGTCCGCTACCAGGACGCTTCGATCCGGATGACCGCCAAGCGTGCCGAGGGCAACCAGGAAGCGGACACCCACAAGATCAGCGACATCCAGTACCAGCTGGTCTCGCGGCGCGGCCATGGTGGCGCCGACTCGATCGACCTGCAGGGCTCGGTCGGGCAGATGCACCGCTCCACCTACACCACCTGCGATCCCTCGCAGCCGGTGTGGAAGCTGTCGGCGCCGCAGATCGAAGTGGACAATGACGAAGGCTTCGGCACCGCGCGCAACGCCGTGCTGTGGATCGGCAAGGTGCCGGTACTGTGGGCGCCGTACTTCAAGTTCCCGATCGACGACCGCCGCCAGACCGGCCTGCTCTACCCGCAGCTGGGCCTGTCCGGGCGCAACGGCTTCGATTACGCACAGCCGATCTACTTCAACCTGGCGCCGAACTACGACGACACCCTGACCCCGCGCTACATGAGCAAGCGCGGCCTGATGCTCGACAACGAGTTCCGCTATCTCTACGACGGCGGCCGTGGCGAGCTGCAGACCGCCTACCTGCCCAATGACAAGCTGCGCGACAAGGATCGCGGCCAGGTCGAGTACCAGGGCTACCACAACCTCAATCCGACCTGGCAGGCGCGCGCCAACATCGCCTGGGTCACCGACGAGCGTTATACCGAAGACTTCTCCAGCAAGCTGCTGGGGGTGGCCACTACCAGCCTGCAGAGCCAGGTCGGCATCTACGGAACCGGCGAGAACTGGAGTGGCGGCCTGATGGCCGACTACTGGCAGAACACCGACTACACCCTGACCGAAGCCTCGCTGCCCTACGCGCGCCAGCCGCGACTGTTCGGCACCTGGGACAAGCCGCTGCTGCCGTGGCTGGAAGTGGGCGTGTACGCCGAGGCGGTGCACTTCACCCACGATGATGTCGTCGGCAAGTTTGGTCCCGAGCAGGACTACGAATCGAACGGCATCGTGACCCCGTATTACAACGGCTCGCGCCTGGACGTTAAGCCGTACGTGTCGCTGCCGTTTGCCGGCGCGTCCTGGTATGTCACCCCGACCCTGGCCTACCGCTACACCGGGTATGAGCTGGACCGCGGCTTGGCCGACCAGACCCGGCTGCAGGCGTTCCGCGACGCCGGTGTCGACCCGGCCACGTTGACCCCGGACCAGCTGCGCGGCAACACCTCCCCGCATCGCAGCGTGCCGATCGCCAGCCTCGACGCCGGCATGTTCTTCGACCGCGAAACCACGATCAACGGCAAGGGCTACCTGCACACGCTGGAACCGCGGCTGTTCTACCTGCGCACGCCGTACCGCGACCAGAGCGACCTGCCGATCTTCGATACCCGCGACTTCACCTTCAGCTGGGGCCAGCTGTTCCGCGACTCGCGCTACACCGGCGCCGACCGCCAGAACGACGCCAACCAGCTGACCATGGCGCTGAGCACCCGCTTCATCGACCAGACCACCGGGCGCGAGCGGTTCTCCGGCAGCATCGGCCAGATCCTGTACTTCGACGATTCGCGGGTCACCCTGCCGGGCCAGCAGGCCCAGATCGAACAGGGCAAGTCGGCCTGGATCGCCGACGCCAACTACGCCATCAACGACCGCTGGAACCTGGGCGCCACCTACCAGTGGGACCCCAAGTACAAGCGTGAGGACCTGGCCAGCGTGCGCGCGCGCTACCTGATGTCCAACGACGGCATCGTCAACCTGACCTACCGCCACCGCCTCAATTCGGGCGCCCCGGCGACGGCGACCAAGGAAGAGCGGACCCTGCTGGAACAGGTCGACCTGTCCTTCCTGTACCCGATCAATGCCACCTGGAGCGTGGTCGGCCGCTATTACTACTCGATCGAAGACAAGGCGCCGCTGGAAATCATCGGCGGCGTGCAGTGGGACAGCTGCTGCCTGGCCGTCCGGGCGCTGGCCCGCCGCTACGTGCGCAACCGCGAGGGCGAGCTGAACAATTCGTTCCAGATCGAATTCGTGCTCAAGGGCCTGAGCTCGATCGGCCAGAACACGGACCGCACTTTGCGCCGTGCTATTCTCGGCTATTACCGGGACGACCTCTATCTCGTGCCGCCCAGCACTACCGGTGCGCCCACGCGCGATGACTACGATCCGAACCTGATCCCATGACCAAGACCCTTCCCGTCCTCCTCGCCTCCGTCCTTGCCGTCACCACCGTTGCCGCGCCGTTGCAGGTGCTGGCCCAGCAGACCCAGTCGCTGGACCGCATCGCCGCCATCGTCGACGAGGACGTGGTGCTGCAGAGCGAGCTGGACCGCGCCGTCCAGAACATCAAGGCCCAGTACGCCGGACGGGAAGCCCAGCTGCCGCCCGATGACGTACTGAACCGCCAGGTGCTGGAGCGCCTGGTGCTGGTCAAGCTGCAGGTGGCGCGGGCCGAGGGCAGCGGCATCAAGGTCAGCGACCAGGAACTCAACCAGGCGTTGAACTCGATCGCCCAGCAGAACGGCTCCAACCTGGACGCCCTGCGCCAGCGCCTGGCCGCCGACGGCCTGGATTTCAACGACTTCCGCAATTCGGTCCGCGACGAGATCACCGTGCAGCGCCTGCGCCAGAGCTTCGCGCAGAGCCGCATCAGCGTCAGCGAAGGCGAAGTGGATGCGGCGATGAAGCAGGAAGCCACCGCCGGCACCCAGTACCACCTGGCACACATCCTGATCGCGCTGCCGGAAGGCGCCACCGCCGACCAGATCGCCACCGGCCAGAAGAAGGTCGACGGCGTCAAGGCGCTGCTGGACAAGGGCGAGCTGGACTTCAACGCGGCTGCCGTACGCTATTCCGACAGCCCCAACGCGCTGGAAGGCGGCGACCTCGGCTGGCGTTCGCTGGACGAGATCCCGGGCGCCTTCGCCCAGATGATGACCAGCATGAAGGCCGGTGACGTGGTCGGCCCGCTGCGCGGCCCGAGCGGTTTCCAGCTGCTCAAACTGGTCGAAGTGCGTGATGCCAGTGCCGCTGCCGGTGGCCAGACCATCACCGAATATCACGGCCGGCACATCCTGATCCGGGTCAACGACCAGCAGGACAACGCCGCCGCCAAGGCCAAGATCGACACCCTGCGTGCACGCATTGCCGGCGGCGCGGACTTCCAGGCCGTGGCCAAGGAGTCTTCCGAAGACAACAACACCAAGGGCCAGGGCGGCGACCTCGGCTGGTTCCCGGTCGACGCCTTCGGCGCCGACTTCGGCCGGCAGGTCAGCGGGCTCACCGACGGCGGTGTCAGCCAGCCGTTCCGCACCGACGCGGGCTGGCACATCGTGGAACGCGTGGCGACCCGCCAGACCGACGCCGGCACCGACAACAAGCGCGCCCAGATCCGCGAGACCATCGGTCGCCGCAAGCTGGAAGAGGAATACAACCGTTACCTGCAGGAACTGCGTGGCGAAGCCTACGTGGACCTGCGCACCGGCGACCGGGCCCAGGCCACCCCGGCCCCGGCGCCCGCCAAGCCCTGAGACCGCCGCCGATGATCCCGCAGCTCGCTCTGGTACCGGGCGAGCCCGCCGGGATCGGCCCGGAACTCTGCCTGCGCCTGATCCAGCAGCCGCGCACCGATTGCCGGCTGCTGGCCTTCGCCGATCCGGACACGCTGCGTGCGGCGGCGTCCGCGCTGGCGTTGCCGCTGAATCTGCTGCCTGAAGATGCGATCGCCCGCGAGCCGGGCGATCTGCCATTGTGCGAGGTGCGCAATGCGGTCCCGTCGCGCTTTGGCCATCCCGATCCGGCCAATGCCGGGGCGGTGATCGGTGCCCTGCTCCAGGGCGGCCAGGCCTGCCTGGACGGACGCGTGGACGGGATGGTGACCGGCCCGGTGCACAAGGCGGTGATCAACCAGGGCGGAATCGCCTACAGCGGCACCACCGAACTGCTGGCCGACCAGGCCGGGGTGCAGGTGGTGATGATGCTGGCCAACGACATCGTCCGCGTGGCCCTGGCCACCACCCACCTGCCCCTGCGCGCGGTGGCCGACGCGATCACCGCCGACGGCCTGGCGGCCACCCTGCACACCGTGCACCGCACCCTGCGCGACCAGTTCGGCATCGCCGCGCCGCGGATCGCGGTGCTGGGACTGAACCCGCACGCCGGTGAAGACGGCCACCTCGGCCGCGAAGAACTGGACCTGGTGATACCGCTGCTGGAGCGCCTGCGCGCCGGGGGCATGGACCTGGTCGGGCCGCTGCCGGCCGACACCGCGTTCCTGCCACAGAAGCTGGCCGGCTTCGATACGGTGCTGGCGATGTACCACGACCAGGGCCTGCCGGTGCTGAAGTACAGCGGCTTCGAGCAGGCCGTGAACATCACCCTCGGCCTGCCCTACCCGCGCGTAGCGGTGGACCACGGCACGGCGCTGGAACTGGCCGGCCGCGGCATCGCCGACCCTTCCAGCCTGCTCGCCGCGACCGCCTTGTGCGCCCGGCTGGCCCGGCAACGTAAAATGAGCGCATGACTTCTCCGCATTCCCCCTCCGCGCCCGGCTTCACCGCCCCGGCCAAAAAGCAGCTGGGCCAGCATTTCCTGGCCGACCGCAGCTACATCGACAAGATCGTGCTGGCGGTCAATCCGAAGGATGACGACCGCCTGGTCGAAATCGGACCGGGCCAGGGTGCGATCACCCTGCCGCTGCTGCGTCGCCATCCGCGCCTGACCGTAATCGAGTTCGACCGCGACCTGATCGCGCCCTTGACCGCCGCTGCGGCGCCGCTGGGCGAGCTGACCATCGTGCACCGCGACGTGCTGCAGGTGAACTTCACCGAACTGGCCGGCGACGGCCAGATCCGGCTGGTCGGCAACCTGCCCTACAACATTTCCTCGCCGATCCTGTTCCATGCGATGGAGCATGCGGCGGTGATCCGGGACATGCATTTCATGCTGCAGAAGGAGGTGGTGGACCGCATGGCTGCGGAGCCGGGCAGCAAGGTCTATGGCCGCCTCAGCGTGATGCTGCAGGCCTGGTGCAGGGTGACGTCGCTGTTCGTGGTGCCACCGGGCGCGTTCCGGCCGCCGCCGAAAGTGGATTCGGCGGTGGTGCGGCTGGTGCCGCGCGATCCGGCCACGGTCGGCATCATCGACCGCAAGCGCTTTGCCGAGGTGGTCCGGTCCGCATTCGGGCAGCGCCGCAAGACGCTGCGCAACGCGCTCAACGGGGTGGTCACGCCGGAGCAGTTCGAGGCGGCCGGGGTGCGCAGCGATGCACGCGCCGAGCAGCTGGCCGTCGCCCAGTTCATCGCGCTGGCCAATGTGCCGCGCGCGGAAGATTGAAACACCCTCTACACTGCCCGCATGAACGACGCTGCAAACTATGCGATCTCGGTCGAGGTCGCGCCACGCTTCCTGGATGACCAGTCCACGCCCGAGGACGGACGCTATGCGTTCGCCTATACGATCCGCATCCACAACCGGGGCCGCGTGGCGGCACGGCTGGTGGCGCGGCACTGGCGGATCACCGATGGCAACGGCCGGGTCGAGCACGTGGACGGCGACGGGGTGATCGGTGAGCAGCCGCGGCTGCGTCCGGGTGAAGACTTCCGTTACACCTCCGGTGTCATGCTGGAAACGGAACACGGCACGATGCAGGGGCATTACGACATGGTGGCCGACGATGGCACCGAGTTCGCGGCCCCGATCGCACCGTTCGTGTTGACCATTCCGCGCACGCTGCACTGATGGAGGCGCACGCATGAGTGTCTGGGCCATCGGCGACCTGCAGGGCTGTTATGAAGTGACCCAGCGCCTGCTGGAGAAGATCCGCTTCGACCCGGCGGTGGACAAACTGTGGTTCTGCGGCGACCTGGTCAACCGCGGCGGGCAGTCGCTGGAAACGCTGCGGCTGGTGCATTCGCTGCGCGAGCACAGTGTGGTGGTGCTGGGCAACCACGACCTGTCGCTGCTGGCGGTGGGCGCGCGCTCGGAGGAGGAGCAGCGCAAGGTCAACCCGGACCTGCTGCGGATCGTGCAGGCGGAGGACCGCGACACGCTGCTGGACTGGCTGCGCCTGCAGAAGCTGGTGCACGTGGACCGCGAACTGGGCTGGATGATGGTGCACGCGGGGCTGGCCCCGAAGTGGACCACGCAGCTGGCGGAAAAGCATGCGCGGGAGGTCGAGCAGCAGCTGCATGGCAGCGGCTATCGCAAGCTGTTCCGCAACATGTACGGCGACAAGCCGGTGTGGTCGCCAGGGCTGTCGGGCTACGACCGTTCGCGCGCGATCATCAACCTGCTCACGCGCATGCGTTACTGCACGCCGCGCGGCCGGATCGGGATCGAGGACAAGGGCACGCCGGGCACGCAGGAACAGGGGCTGTACCCCTGGTTCGAGGTGCCGGGTCGGGTCGAGCGCGACCTGAAGATCGTCTGCGGTCACTGGTCGGCGCTCGGCCTGACCATCACCCAGGGCGTGCACGCGATCGACACCGGTGCGGTCTGGGGCGGCAAGCTCACTGCGCTGCAGCTGGATACCGAGGAACTGCGCGTAGTCCAGGTTCCGGGCCGCGATGTTCCCAAGCCGGTCACCCCGCCGCGCCCACCGGCGCGCCGCAACGAAGGCGAAGGCAGCGGCCGCCCGCCACGTGGCCCGCGCAACAACGCGAACCGCGGCCCGCGCCCGCAACAGCCGCGCCGCACTCCGGAACCGAGCGGCAACGAAGGCAACAGCACTCCCACCACCGCCTGACCGGCGACGCCCTTGTGTTGGGATCACGGATGCGGAATCGTTGAACCGGGAATCGTTGAACCGGGAAACGGGAATCGTAGAGCCGGGCTCTGCCCGGCTGCTGTCGGATTCAGGCGAACAGCTCCCGGCTGCGACCCTCCCTGGCCTGGGCCGGCGGCGGCGGGCCCGCGGGGGACGCTGCAAGTACGTCCATGTAAGCTCAGTCGCCGCATCCATGCGGCTCATGCCCCCGCAAACCCACCCCCGCCGACCCTTCGATAGTGGATCGGTGGCCAAGGGAAAAGCAGCACCAGGTCAGCGCCGCACGTAATCCACGAAATCGAACGCAAACGCATGCTTGCCGTCTGCTGGATGGTGTTCGCGCCTGGACTCACTCCACTGCTGCGGATCTACCGGCGGGAAATGCGTGTCGGCCTCGACCCGGGTATCCACCCAGGTCAGGTACAGATCGGTGGCCTGCGCCATCGCCAGGCGGTAGATCTCGCCGCCACCGATCACGCACAGCTCGTCTGCGCCTGCATCTGTCGCGAACGTCAGCGCTTCATCGATGCTGCCCACTGCCTGCATGCCCTCGAACGGCACCACGCCCGACCGCGTCAACACCAGGTTCGGCCGGCCCGGCAGCGCGCGGCCCAGCGACTGCGCGGTCTTGCGGCCCATCAGGATCGGCTTGCCCATCGTTAGTGCTTTGAAGCGCTTGAGGTCGTCGGGCAGCTGCCACGGCAGTTGGTTCTCATGACCGATGCCATGATCCATGTCCAGCGCGGCGATCAGCGACAGCCGCATCATTCCGCTCCTCTGTTGGCCGTAGGGCCGCACAGCACCTTCATCCCGGCGATGGCATCCAGTACATCCTGCTCGACCGGCGATCCTGCCGGCCGGTCAAATTTGATCCACGCGAAGGAAACGACCAATGGAACCAGCCATTGGGTCAACCGCGACCCATCCGCGCGCGCGGCTTCGCTGCGATAGGTCTGGAACGCATCGAGGGTGATCCAGCCACTGCCTTTTGCGCGCTTCAGCGTCTTGTCCTGCTCGATGGTCACCGACGCGAGTATCTCCATGCCTTTCGCCGAATCAAGTCGTCCGATCGCAGGCCCGCAGCTCAGGGTGAGCGTGACCGGGCGCGCGGCATCCAGGCGTTCGCCGGTCAGGGTGATCTCCACGCTCGTGGCCAGATTCGGATGCGCCGGGTTGGCCGGCGCCACGGACGCGACGATGTCGTCGGGTAGCGTGATCCGACCCGCGGGCCCTTGTACGACCCCTGCCTGGGCAAGGCTGCTGACGGCGGACAGTGCGATACCGCATGCGAGCGCGAGTACGTGTGAGTGCATGGATCCCTCCTTGGTGAACATCATCCTCAGACCGCCACCGGCGCCTTGATCGCCGGGTGCGGGTCGTAGCCGTCGATGCGGATGTCGTCGAACTGGAAGCCGAACAGGTCGGTCACGTCCGGGTTCAACCACAGCGTCGGCAGCGCGCGCGGTTCGCGCGCGAGCTGCTCGCGGGCCTGCTCATAATGATTGGAATACAGGTGTGCATCGCCCAGGGTGTGCACGAAATCGCCCACGCCCAGCCCGGTGGCCTGCGCCACCATGTGGGTCAGCAGCGCATAGCTGGCGATGTTGAACGGTACGCCGAGGAAGATGTCGCCGCTGCGCTGGTACAGCTGGCAGCTCAGTTTGCCGTCCACCACGTAGAACTGGAACAGGTTGTGGCAGGGCATCAGCGCCATCTGCGAAAGCTCGCCGACATTCCAGGCGCTGACCACCAGGCGGCGCGAATCCGGGTTGCGCTTGATCTCGTCCACCAGCCACTGCATCTGGTCGATGCTGCCGCCGTCGGCGGTGGCCCAGCTGCGCCACTGCTTGCCGTAGATCGGGCCGAGATCGCCGTTTTCGTCGGCCCACTCGTCCCAGATCCGGACCTGGTGGTCCTTCAGGTAACCAATGTTGGTATCGCCCTTCAGGAACCACAGCAGCTCATGGATGATCGAGCGCAGGTGCAGTTTCTTGGTGGTGACCAGCGGGAAGCCGTCGGCCAGGTTGAAGCGCATCTGCCAGCCGAACACGCTGCGCGTGCCGGTGCCGGTGCGGTCCGATTTTTCGCTGCCGTGTTCGAGCACGTGCCGCAGCAGGTCCAGATAGGCTTTCATGCCTTCCTCCCGGCCGCGGCAGGCGCGGCGGGAAGCACCGGCTGCAGCACCGGCGCGCGGCGCGACAGCACCAGCAGCACCATGCCCAGCGCGACCAGCGGCAGGCTCAGCAGCTGGCCACGGGTGAACCAGTCGAAGGCGAGGTACACGCCGTTGTCAGGCATGCGCACGAACTCCACCGCGAAGCGGAACACGCCGTACATCAGCGCGAACAGGCCCGAGATGAGATAGCGCTGGCGAGGCTTGGCCGAGACCGTCCACAGCACCGCGAACATCACCAGCCCTTCCAGCAGCGCTTCATACAGCTGCGAGGGGTGGCGTGCGAACTGATTGAGCGCGCCGCTGGCGAACTGCTCGCGCAAGGCCGGCAGGTCCAGCTGGTTCAACGGCGCCGGCAGGCCGGACGGGAAGACCACGCCCCAGCTGCCGTCGGTGTATTTGCCCCAGAGCTCGGCGCCGATGAAGTTGCCGATGCGACCGAAGCCGAGCCCGAGTGGCACCAGCGGCGCCATGAAGTCGATGGTGTCGCCCAGGTGCAGGCGGTGCTTGCGCGACCAGTACCACGAGGCGAACAGCACGCCGAGCAGGCCGCCGTGGAAGCTCATGCCGCCGTCCCACACCTTGAACAGCAACAGCGGGTTGTGCAGGAATTCGGAGGTGGCATAGAACAGCATGTAGCCTACGCGGCCGCCCACCACCACGCCGAGCATGGCGTAGAACAGCAGGTCGGAGAAGCCATTGGCATCTACCCCCGGCAGGCGCCCCGCCGCGATCCGCCGGCGCCCCAGCCACCAGGCCGCCATGAAGCCGAGCAGGTACATGATGCCGTACCAGTGCACCTTGACCGGCCCAAGCGAAAGGGCGATGGGGTCGATATCGTGGAAATAGATCATGGGCGGCGCCTTGCAGGTAAGCGGCTATTCTA
>Ga0209257_1000657_pt1 | contig 54593 bp, 46 predicted proteins | sample AraplaCvi_mCL_r2_FD_184277 | JGI IMG/M metagenome (GOLD analysis project Ga0209257, IMG submission 184277) | Arabidopsis root microbial communities from North Carolina, USA - plate scrape MF_Cvi_mCL_r2 (SPAdes) (version 2) | ecosystem: Host-associated > Plants > Roots > Endosphere | place: USA...
GAGGTGCCGGCAACCGGCATCTCCAGGGCGGCGACACCCATCGCGCCAAGACCGACGAGTTCGCCAGGAAGCTCTACTACCAGTCGGACGACTTCGCGGTCGCCGACCGGCTGCAGGAGGTGGCGAAGGCCCGCGGCGTGCCGCCGATGCAGATGGCGCTCGCCTGGCTGCTCGCCAAGCCCGGCATCACCGCGCCGATCATCGGCGCCAGCAAGACCAACCACCTCGACGACGCGGTCGCCGCCCTCGCCCTGAAGCTCAGCGAGGACGAGGTGAAGCGCCTGGAAGAACCCTACAAGCCGCACGCGGTCGCCGATCACGTCTGAGTGCGTTGGCGCGTGAGCGCGTGGCGCGGTCCTCGTTCTGTAAACGTCGGGTCAACGTTGCAGCCGGCCCGGGGATCTCCGGTGCACGCGCGACGACATATCTCTTTCTGTCCGGGTCCTGTCCGTGTTGCAGGTGCAGCAAGGCGCGAACGGCCATCCGATGTGCCGGACGGTGCTTTTACGACCTTCCGTTTCCGAGGGGCGAAAAGCAGCACAACCCTCTGAGGCTGCAGGCCTTTCCCCCGCACCGGAGGGCGAACCTGAATCTTCATTCTGTAAAAGCCGGGTAAAAGTTGCGGCTGTGCCCGTGCGCTCGAGCGCGGCATTGGCCACACGGACGCTCAGACGGACACTCTGTCCGACGGGCCGGTTGATGGTGGGTTTCACGATCTCAAACAGCGCCCGCCTACGGGCTGCGCGCTTCCGCCGCCGCGGGAGCGTCGGCGGACAGGTCGGAGGGCAGGTGCGGACTATACCACAACCAACGCGGCAAGTCCTGCGCAGAGGCAAGTGAACTCGGGTTCTTTTGCTGGGACGGTGGCTCGGTAAGGTCGCAACTGGGGTTTGCCGGTCCGGGGACCTCATTCGGTCACGGCGTCTCTGACATTGATCCGCCAGCGCCTAGCGAACGCCATGATGTGACGGGCTCAATCCGATCACGAAGAGAACCATGGCCCCGGCAGTGATGGTGTAGATGGAGTTGACAGATCACTCGCGATTAGAGAACCCCGATTTTTACTAACTTCCGCTAGTTCGAGGCTGGTGTAACCGCCTGCGCTCCGTTTGGAGAAGATCGATACCCGTCATAACTGTACGCAGCGTACCACACGACAACGCACACCAACCAAATGGCAGCCGATTTCCAATTCTTATCTCGCTTCACCGCTATTCGAATGATCCAAATGAGATTAAGCATGGAACATGCGGCGATAACTGGAAGAGCGGTGAGCACCCAAATGATTGGATCGCCTGGGCCTCCTGCCGGTGCCTGTGGGAGCACCCAAGTCGCAGAAGAAAGATAGAGATAGGCGACGATGCCGAGAATATTTGGCAGCACCCATACTAGCGCTGCCTTCTTAGAGAGCGCCACCGCCCTCCCGCCTGGCTGAGTTCTACTCATGGCACGCGCATGGATCTTCATTGTTATTCGCGGCACCCCAACCCTGATCCCACCAATTCAGTTGCGCCGCCGAATTTGCATTGGATGACTTGAAATAAGAATACACACCCCCAATGGCGTGGAGTTCCGAAAGACTAGCGCCGGCTCCATTCATGTAAACTCCAACTCCAAAATTCGAAGCGTTGGTGTACCACGTATAGAAAGTATTGCCGCTTCTCTGATAATCGTATTTGCCGCCCTGCCCAATGGCTTCATTCATGGCAAACGGGTTGAGTCCGTTGACTTCTCCCGCCGCACGCTCCTCACAAAAATTTGCCCATGGCGGTGCAAAGAAGCCCGCGCCATTCGGAGCCCTATAGAACACTGCATCCGCTGGTATCTCATGGACAATCTTCATCGGATCCAGACCTAGCGCGTCAGTCTCGCTAACCGGATTTCCTCCGACGTACGCGTAAAGATTCCCCGCCGGATCCGTCGCCTCTCCAATCGGGTCGCGGCTGAGCCACCGCCCCGCAACCGGGTCATAGCCGCGGTACTGCGTGAGGTAGAGGCCGCTATCGGCGTTGTAGAACATGCCGGCATAGACGAAGTCGGTCGTCGGCGCCGTTCCCTGCAATGGCTTGCCGTAGGGATCGTAGCTGTAGGCCGGCGCGCTGCTGGTGCTGGCGAAGGCCCGGCGCACCGAGCCGATCTGATCGATTCCGTAGTAGATGCGCTGGGCCGGCGATCCCGGGATGAATTCGCCTTCGTCCAGGTATTGGCGCTTGACCGCATTCGCGGCGGTGCGGGACTGACAGATGGCCGAACCGCACCAGACGAAGGAGGTCGTCACCGCGCTGCCGCCGCCCGCCGGCGTGCTCGATATCCGCACGCGCCGGCTCTGGGCGTCATAGCCGAAGGTGGTCAGCTTTCCCGCCTGACCGGGATAGGTGATGCTGACCAGCCGGTCTTCCGCGTCCCAGCTGTAGTTGCGCTGGCCGTCAGAGGTGAGATTGCCATTGGCATCGTAGGTTCGCGTCTGGCCGGCCAGGGTCGTCAGTTCGTTGAGATTGTTGTAGCTCGCCGCCTGCGTTCCGGCCGCGGGGAAGACCGCCGCACTGTCGCTGCTCTCGGTGATCGCGTGGATGAAGTTCTCCGGCGTGGTCGTGAACGTGTAGTTGGAGAACTGCCCGGCCGCATAGCCGGTGTTACCGATGCTCGCCAACCGCCGATCGCCGGAATTCGGCAGATAGCCCCAGCTTGTCTGCACCGTCGAGCTCGCCAGTTGGCGGGTTACGATCTGATCCGTCTGCCCCAGATAGGTGAGCGTGAATTGACCGAGATCGCTGCCATGGCTGGTCAGCCGGCCGATCGCGTCATAGCCGAACGTCTCGGCGGCGGCGCCGGAAACGGTGCGCGAACTCAACCGGCCGAGCGCATCATAGGCGTAGGCGATCGTGCTGCTCGCCAGAGGCCCGCTCTCCTGCTGCGTTTGCAGCGCGCCCAGCACCCCGACCGGGAAGTAGCTGTATTGTGTGGTCCCAATGCCATCCGTCACGGAGATGAGGCGCGGAAAGAATGGATCGTAAGCCATAGCCACATTCGGCGTCGGGCTGACGGCGTTCAGATAGGTGATCGCCGTCAGCCGGTCGTCGCTTGCGTAGACGTACTGCTTGGTCTGTCCGCGGGGATCGAGCACCGACTTCAGACGGCTGGTCTTCGTCTCGTAGGTGTAGGTCACCGTGCTGTTGTCGGCGTATTTCTTCTGAGTGAGCCGGCTTTCGACGTCATAAGTCCAGGTCGTGGCAAAGCTCTTTGGATCGGTCAGAGTCGTGAGATTGTCATTCTGATCGTATCCGAAGAGGACCTGTTGACCCACGGGATTAGTGACCGCAGTCAGCCGGCCGTTGGCATCATGCGCATAGTTCCATGTCTTACCTTCGCGGTCCTGGTATGATGCGAGATCGAGCTTGTCATAGGTGTACTTTTCCGTCGTCGTATCCGGATAGGTAATCTTGGTCAGTCGATCCAAGGCGTCATAATCATAGGTGACGGACCAGCCCTCGGAATCTGTGAAGGTCCGCACGCGGTCAAACGCATCATAGGTGTAGGTCGCGGCCGTCACATTGTTGGCATTGGTAATGGTCGTGAGATCCGATGTGGCGTTGTACTGAAAGCCGGTCGTCTGGCCGAGCGGGTTCGTGATCGATGTCAATTGCCCCGCTGCGTTGTAGGCATAGCTCGTCATCTTGCCGGCGGCATCGACGTAGAGCGTCGGCAGGTGCTGAGTGTTGTAGACCCATTGCGCGATCAGCTGCCGGACGCCACCCGCAGCGATCTGGCTGATGGCGGAGAGATCGATTCCATTGCCGTAGCTGAGGAACGTCGTCCGACCGAGCGGATCGACGGTGCGGGTCGGCACGAAGAAACCGTCGGTGTCGTAGGACACCCGGCTCATCTGGGTCGTGCCATCGTCCAGGACGCGCGCGATCGCGATGGGTTGGTCGTAGGTCCCTTCGATGTTGGAGAGCGTCTGTCCCGGATAGTTGAACCAGATGCGACTCTCGAGCGGATACTTGATGCTCTCGACGACGTTGGCCTTCAGGTTGGTATTCGCTGCATCGTGCAGGAAGTGGGTGTTCCGCGCCTTGGTATAATCGCAGCCGCCGGTGGGGGTGCAGGCCGCAAGCACGTATTGTTTCTTGTCCCAATGGAAACTGTTGCGATAGACCAGATAGTTGTTGGTCGGCGGCAGCGGCATGCCAACGGGAACGTCGGCGGTGGGGTCGCTGTTCGGGATTGGCGCCGGCTCGAGCCATTCTTCGCGCTCGTTGAATCCCATGGGATCGGTGATCTGGACGAAGCGCGGCGGGGCGCTGGTCCCGGGCGCCGTGAAGCTGAAGGACGTGTTGCCATACGGCGTGGTCAACGTATTGACCAGAGAGTTGGCGTCATAACCGAAGCTCGAGGTGATCCCGATGACGTCGGCGATCGAGGCAAGGCGGCCAAGGGAGTCGTAGGACAGGCGGGCGCTGCGGCCGAATGGATCGGTGATCTTGGTGATGAGCAGAGGACGACCCAAGACCTCGTAAGACAGTGTCGTATCCCGTCCGACAGCATCCGTCAGCGAGGTGAGTCGGAATTGAGCGTCATAGTGCAATGTGAGGGCATTGCCCTGGGCATCGAGCACCTTACTCAGGAAGATCCGCCGCGGATAGGTGGCACTGCCGTCCGAATCGCCATAGATCTCCGCGCTGCCGTCCGGCAATTGCCGTCGATAGGTGACGGGCGCGCTCGAAACGAGTGAAAGGACGGACCCGTCATAGTTCTGCGCGGTGAACAGGCCGGAGACGCTTTGATAGCCTGTATAGAAGTAAGCGCCACCGCCCGACAGATAGCGCGAGACATTGGCACCGAGGTTGGTCGGATCGTCGCTGATGTAGGTGAGCCAGTTCAACGTCCATTTCGGACCAAGATTCGAGAAGCTGGGATTTGCCGGCTGGCTATCCTCACGCTGGCTGTATGTGATCCCCGCCTCGACGGAAGGACCGATCGGAGGAGTATAGCCTAAGGGAATGTCGGACAATGTCACGCTGACCGTTGCTTCGCCGATATTCGGGCTGCACATGCCCTTGCACCCTGGCGGCGATGCGGCGGGCGAGCTGCCGCCGCCAGGGGGCTTCGTTCCCGGCCCGGGCTTAGCAGGCTTTCCAGGTTTCCCAGGCTTGCCGCCACCACCGGGCTTTCCGGGTTGGCCCGGCTTGTTCGCAGGCGGATCCTGCTCTCCAGGGATGCCCACGGGTGTTCCATTGGTCTGGCCCTTCCCCCAGACCCCGGCAGCTTCAGTCGCGTCAACCAGGCGCCAATGTGCCCCACCGGCAACGTCGGCGGGAGCGAGGAAGTATCCGGTCGCTTCCGCATCCAGGGCGGCTTCGGTGACCCACAGCGTTCGACCGGGAAAGACGGGATCCTCGATCTCAAAGCGGCCGTTGGCTTTGCCGACGATCGCAGCGAAGTGGCCGACCTTCCAATGGACGATCGAAGGAAGCGGAACCGCCTCGCCCGGCTCACGAAACACCAGGCGATGATCGAATTGCGCCTTCGTGGCCAGGGCGTCGACTTCGGCGAGGCTGGTTCCCTTCTGCCCCGCTTTGACCCAGCGAAGAAAATCGAAGCTGGCCGGGTTCCGATGCGCAGCAAGCAGCAACATGCGGAGCGCCGTCGGTCCGCAGAGGAAGAGATGACCGGGGTCCTTGCCAGCGAGCGTCAGTTCTTCGCGCGCCACCTGGACGCCTTCCGTCGCGGAGCCGGTCACCGCGCGATCGCCGATCTCCGCGAACAGCTCGATCAGATCTTCGTTGTGGCCGAGCGAGGCCTGGAGGCGCGCGAGCTCGCCCACGGCGCGATCGACCAGCGCCCTTGCTTGCGGGTCCGTAGCGTCCTTGCCCGCCAGCCATGCACGCCGCCAGGCGTCGAGGGCGCGCGAGAAGTAGCCGTAATGGAGATTGGACAGGCCGATATTGGTGAGCAGCGCCGCCGACCAGCCGGAATCCGGAAACGCGGCCAGGAAGGAAGTCAGGCTCGTCAGGTCTTCCGGCGACTGCCGTCGGCTGTAGTTCAGAAGGGCCTGCCGCAGCGCCAGGTCTTCCGCTTCGGTCGTCGGCTTGGTGGCGAAAAGCGGTTCGGGCAAGTGGGCTGCACGCATGGCCGATTCGAATGATCCCGCAGCCGATGCCTCTTCCGCCGCACGTGCCGGCTGCCACGAACCGACACTGAAGAAACCGGCGCATAGGACGAATGCCAAAACGAGCCGGGTTCTCGTTCCTGCGATCATCGACTGTCTCCTGCGTTATAGGCGGCGCAGCAAATCAGGGAGTCCAATTGAAGCAGCCCCAGGTGCCAGTGCCCCAGGTCGGCGTGGTCGGCGCGCCGCCAATCGTGGCGGTCTGCGATGTGCGATTGCCGTTGGCGTCGTAGGCATAAGCCAGGCAAAGCCCGTTGCCGTAGAGCGCTGTCGTCACGCGGCCGAGTTGATCGTAAGTGTAGGAGGTCGCCGCGATAGCGGTGCTGGGCAGCAGCACCAGGGCGAAGAGCGCCAATGACGGGATGACCAGAAGCAGCTTGCGCCGCGGTATGCCAGTCAGCATCTCGGCCCTCACTTCTTGCGTGCGCCAGAGATCACGTCTCCATCCACCAATAATCCGCTGCCCGGATCCATGCAACAGAGATTGTGAAAAACCCAACCTAGGATTGCAGTCTCAGTATCGGACGGGACCTGACCAGGGAAACTTTCACGCCGCCAGCGAGCAGGAAAGACGATCCATCAGATGAAGATTCGCCCCTAGGAGGCAGATGTGACGCGGCAAGAGGATGATAACCGTACCGCAGAAGCGCCGCCCGTGGCGAGCGCTTCGCATCATTCCGTGTATGGCTACGGCAAACTTGTAAAGCACCGCGTCAGACCCCTATGCTCCATTGACAATTAACGCGCGTGACTGTCTTGATTGTCCTCCGTCGTGTGCGCGCGCAGAGCGTGCAAATCGAGCAAGGAGCGATCTCATGCAGAAGATTGCAGCCATCGTCTCGGCATTCACATTGGCTCTCTTGATCATACTGCCGAAAGGGGCCCTGGCGGCCTGCACGGTGCCGAACACGCTCACCAACGGCCAGCCCGCAGACGCGACGCAGGTGATGGCCAACTTCAATGCGCTGATCGCTTGCATCAACGGAACGGTGAATCCCGGAACGGCCGGACAGGTCGGCTATTATTCGACTGCCGGCTCCACAGTTTCCGGAACCAGTCTCTCCAGCCTGCTCGATGCATCGATCGGCTCGACGCGCGGCTCCCTCCTGAAGCGCGGCGCAAGCGGCTGGACGTCGATCACCCCTGGCCCCGCGGGTCAGGTGCTCACGAGCCAGGGCGCCGGCGCAGATCCGGTTTATACGGCGCCGGCCGGCGGCATGCGGGGGCTGTTCTCCGGCCAGATGTCCTCGGTGATCCCGAGCAAATCGGCGACCGGGTTATCGACATGGCTCAATCAGGGGACTGCGACGGAGAGCGATGATGCCAACGGCATGTACTTCACAGTGCCAAGCAACGGCTCGACCAACATTGCGCGCGGTCTCTATGGTCCGGCGCCAACACCGCCTTACTCGCGCACGATGCTGCTGCTCTATGACGAGCTGAACTCAGGGAATTCCTACGTCATATTCGGCTGGTATGACGGAACCAACAAGCTCTTGACGACAGCCTATAACAACAACTCGAACCGAGGCTGGTTTGACTGGAATACCCCTTCCTCGCTGCAGACGATCCACAATTTCGCAATACCGCTGTTCGAGTTCATCTGGCTGCGCCTCGCCGATGACGGGACGAATTACACGATGAGCTATTCGTTCGACGGGGTGCACTACCAGACCATCACGACGGGCACGAAATCCGCCGGTTGGCTGGGGATCAACGGGTTCAGCAATATCTTCGTCGGCTGCGACTGCTACGCGGCAACGGCGCATTTCACCGTGTTGAGCTATCAGTAGTCGCTGCGCATCCACCGCTTTCGCCGCGCGGCCGCCGATCGTCCATGAGCGCAATGGCAGCCGCGCGGCGATGGACGGTTACTGCGCGACCTTCGACACGGTGACCTGGTCGGCGATGCGCTCGATGCGCAGGACCGGCTGCTGCTCGCCCAAGGCGAGCGGCACCGAGATCTCCTGGACCTGGCCCGGCTGCAGGGTCGATTGCAGGCGGACGACGGCGTGGGTTTCGGCCTCGGTCTCGGCGGCGGAGACGGTGTCGACCGTGGTCACCACCAGCGCGCCTTCGGGCCGGTTGGTCCAATAGGTCACCGCCTTTGCGTTGGCACCGAGCTCGGTGGTGATCGCCTGGCCGGCGCCGACGGTCTTGCCGGCACCCGCCCAGAGCGGCTGCGCGAGGGCCACGGCGGCCGCCACCAGAACTGTGCCGAGGGCTGAAATCCGGATCATCGAAGTCATGTTTGCTCTCCACTTTGCGCTGCCACCCCATGGGGCATGCCGCAATGCAGCAAAGATTGCTGCGGATGCGAAGAAAGTAAAGAGAGATTAACAAATGACGTGATAAGCCACACTAATGCAGCGCGCTGCGCTGGAGAAATAATCCATTTAGATCAGTGAATTATATCGGCTTGCGGCGGCGCGCCGCAGGGTGGTCGGGCGGCGCTATTCGACTCGCGCGGCGTCCTCGATGGTGATCTGCACGCGTTCCTGCCCCTGCCAGCTGTCGACCCGCAGGTGCCCGGCGACATGCAGCGGCCCGGCCTTCAGCCCCTGCAGCAGGAGGCGGCCGAGGTCGTTCTCGGCGGAGCGGAAGGCGATTCCCTTCAGCCGCGCGCCGTCGCTGCCCTCGAGCACGCAGCGGACATGCTTCTCGCCGGCGAGATCGGCGAAGACCACCCGCACATTGGCGAGGGCAAAGCGCGGCTCCGCATTGCCGGCGCCGTAAGGCGCCAGGCGATCGAGCATGGCAGCGAAATCCGGCACGGCGCCGCGCGGCTGCAGGCTGCCGTCGAGATCGAGCACCGCGCGCGGCGGCACGCCGTTGAAATGATCGCCGGTGCGCGCATCGATGAAATCCCGAAGCGCGTCGAGCCTCTCGGCCGCAACTTCGAACCCCGCCGCCATGGCGTGGCCGCCGCCCTTGGCAATGATGCCGCTCTCGCGCGCGGCGATCACGGCGTTGCCGAGATGGAATCCATTGGCGGAGCGTCCCGAGCCCTTGCCGATCCCGTTCTCCAGGGCGACGACGCAGACCGGACGCTCATAGCGCTCGCGCAAGCGCCCGGCGACGATGCCGATGACGCCGGCATGCCAGCCTTCGGACGCGACGAAGATGAGATGCGGCCGCTGTGCGGCCTGCGCATCGGCCAGCCGGCAGGCTTCTTCCAGCACGTTCGCTTCGATCTCGCGGCGCTCGGCGTTGTGCGCCTCCAGCTCTTGCGCCAGCGCCCTCGCTTCCGCCGGATCGTCGGTCGAGAGCAGCCGCGCGCCGAGATCGGAGCGGCCGACACGCCCGCCGGCGTTGATGCGGGGACCGAGCAGGAAGCCGAGGTGATAGGCACTCGCCCGCTCGTTGATGCCGGCGCTCTCGCTCAATGCGCGGAGACCCGGATTACGGCGCTGCGCCAGCACCTTCAGGCCCTGCGCCACCAGCGCGCGGTTGACGCCGGTCAGCGGCACCACGTCGCAGACGGTGCCGAGCGCCACCAGGTCCAACCATTGCATCAGGTCCGGTTCCAGACGGTCGGCGTTGTACCAGCCCTTCGCCCTGAGCCGGCGGTTGACCGCGACCGCGACCAGGAAGGAGACGCCGATCGCCGCCATCTGTCCGTGGCCCGCGGTCTCGTCGAGCCGGTTGGGATTGACCACCGCCGAAGCCGCGGGCAGATGCGGCTCGGCCACGTGATGATCGACCACGACGACGTCGAGCCCCGCCTCCTTCGCCGCCTGGAGCGGCGCGAAGGATGTCACGCCGCAATCGACCGTGATGACGAGTTGGGCACCTTCGCCCTTCAGCTTCAAGAGCGCGGGCGCGTTCGGCCCGTAGCCTTCGGCGCCGCGATCCGGCACGTAGAGCCGCACCGGCGGCGCGCCGACCGCGCGCAGGAAACGCGACAGCAAGGCCGCCGAGGTGGCACCATCCACATCGTAGTCGCCGAAGATCGCGATCTTCTCTCCGCGTTCGACCGCCGCGGCAATGCGCTCGGCGGCGGCATCCATGTCGCGGAACCTGGAGGGATCGGGCAGCAGATCGCGCAGCCGCGGGGCGAGAAAACTCTCGGCGGTGTCCAGGGTCTGGCCGCGCGCGGCCAGCAGCCGGCCGACCGGCTCGGGGACCTGCAGGCGCTGGGAGATCGCCAGCGCCATCCGCTCATCGGAAGGCCGCTGGCGCCAGAACTTGCCGGTGACGGAACGCGCGACGCCCAGGAAGGGCGCCGGTTCTTCCGGTTCGGAGAGGCGAGTCGCGGCGAGATTCATCGGGGGATTATAGCACGCGGGTGGGATCGGCCAGCGGGTGCTGGCTGGCTGCATCACGGCTGCAAGGCCCCCTCTTACTTCTCCCTGAAGAGGGGGAGAAGAGCACTGGCAGTGAGTTCGCTTGATGATACCGACCACTCTGTCGGAGCCCTCCCCTCTTCAGGGAGAGGGTTGGGTGGGGGCATGCAGCCGTGATGTTTCAGACAGAAGCGCGCTTGAAGATCCAGTGCGCGGCCTAGTACGCCCCGCGCTGCTCGTAGGACATCTTCAGGTCCCAATTGTGCGTGGCCTCGATGATGCGGACGGTGCCGGTCTTCGAGCGCATCACGATGGAATGGGTGCTGGCGCGGGTGGTGCCGCGGCGGACACCTTTCAGCATCGCGCCGTCCGTCACACCCGTCGCGGCGAACATCACGTCGCCATGGGCGAGGTCGAGCATCGAGTATTTGCGGTTGAGGTCGGTCACGCCCCATTTCTTCGCCCGCGCGCGCTCATCGTCGTTGCGGAACAGGAGCCGGCCCTGCATCTGGCCGCCGATGCAGCGCAAGGCCGCGGCCGCCAGCACGCCTTCCGGCGCGCCGCCGCTGCCCATATAGAGATCGACGCCGCTTTCCTCCTGCGCGGTGGCGATCACGCCGGAGACGTCGCCGTCCGAGATCAGCATGATGCGCGAGCCGGCCGCGCGCACCGCACCGATCAGCTCCGCATGGCGCGGGCGATCGAGAATGCAGACCACGAGGTCGCGGATGTCCATGTTCTTCGCCTTGGCGAGATTCTTCAGGTTCACTTCCGGCTTGTTGTCGATATCGACCACGCCTTCCGGCAGGTTGGGGCCGACCGCGATCTTGTCCATGTAGACGTCGGGCGCGTTCAGGAACCCACCCTCCTCCGCCATGGCGACGACGGCGAGCGCATTGTGCCCGCCTTTCGCGGTGATGGTGGTGCCTTCCAGCGGATCGAGCGCGATATCGACCTTCGGCCCGCCGCCGCCGACCTTCTCGCCGATATAGAGCATCGGCGCTTCGTCGCGCTCGCCTTCGCCGATGACGACGGTGCCGTCGATCGCGAGCGAGTTGAGCGCCGTGCGCATGGCATCGACGGCGGCTTGGTCGGCGGCTTTTTCGTCGCCGCGGCCCATCAGCCGCGAGGCGGCGAGGGCTGCGGCTTCGGTGACGCGCACCACTTCAAGCGCGAGGTTGCGATCCATGATCTGGGCTCCGATAACGGTTCAAGAGAGTTGTTCGATCGACATGACATGCGGCGGCTCGACCACCGCCGAGACCTTGCCGAGTTTTTCCACCACCCGGCTGACCTGCGCCTGGCTGGTCTCATGGGTCGTGAACACGACGGGCACGCGATCGCCGGGCGAGCGCGCGCGCTGGATCATCGATTCCAGGGAGACGTTCTCGTCGCGCATGATCGCCGCGACCTCGGCGATAACGCCCGGCCGGTCGAAGACCATGGTGCGGATGTAGAAGGGACCGACATGGCTGCCCTCGGGCGCGGCCGGGATCTTCTTCAAGGTCGCGGCCGGCGCCGAGAAGGCCGGCAGGATGCGGCCGCGGGCGATGTCCATGAGATCGCTGACAACGGCTGATGCGGTCGGGCCCTGGCCGGCACCGCGGCCGATCGCGACATTCTGCCCGACGAAATTGCCCTGGGTGACGACCGCGTTGTAGACCCCGTCCACCTTGGCGATCAATGCGTTCTGCGGAACCATGCAGGCATGAACGCGCTGCTCAATGCCGCGTTCCGTTAGGCGTGACAGTCCCAGCAATTTAATCCGATAGCCGAGCTCGCTCGCATATTCGATATCCATCGCAGAGACGTTGCGGATGCCGGAAATCCGGATCCCGGCGAAATCAACCTCGCAGCCGAAGGCAACGGCGGTCAGGATCGAGAGCTTGTGCGCGGCGTCGATGCCATCGACGTCGAAGCTGGGATCGGCCTCGGCATAACCCAGCTGCTGCGCCTCGGCGAGCACGTCGGCGAACTCGCGCCCGGTCTCGCGCATCTGGGTCAGGATGTAGTTACAGGTGCCGTTCAAGATACCGTAGACATGCTCGATCCGGTTGGCGGCGAGACCCTCGCGCATCGCCTTGATGATCGGGATGCCGCCGGCGACCGCCGCTTCATAGGCGAGCGCCAGCCCCGCCTTCTCGGCCTGCCGTGCCAGCGCGGTGCCGTGCTCGGCCAGCAGCGCCTTGTTGGCGGTGACGACATGCTTCCCGTTGGCGATCGCCTTCTCGATCAGCGCCTTGGCCGCGCCACCCGCGCCGCCGATCACCTCGACGACGACATCGATCTTCGGATGGTCGGCGAGCGCCACCGGATCGTCGCACCAGTCGTATTTGGAGAGGTCGACATCGCGGTTCTTGCGACGGTCGCGGGCCGAAACGGCGGTGACCTCGATCGGCCACGGGCAATGCTGCCGGAGAACGTCGCGGTTCTCCTCCAACAGGCGGACGACACCGACACCGACGGTGCCGAGGCCGGCGATACCAACGCGCAAGGCGCGTCCTGACGCGTTTTCTACAGCCATAGCCCAGCGTTACGAAAGGTGGTTACAGGATTGAATCAGTTTTGGGACAGATAGACTTCCGCCCGACGGTTGCCGGCTTCTCCGGCCGGCGTGCTTTCCGCATAGAGAGTCTGGTCGTCGCCGGCGGCGGCCACCTGCACCAGGATCGGCTGCACGCCGTATTCGACCAGCGCGCGCGCGACAGCGGTCGCCCGCTCCATCGAGACGTCGTGGTTCACCTGCTGCTGGTCGAGCGCTTCCATATTGCCGGTGCGGGCGCTGGCATGGCCGATGATCCGCAGCACGCCGCCCTGGATCCGCTGCAGCTGCGCGACCTGCTGCAGCACCTGGCGGTCGGCGGCGGAGAGGCGCGAAGAGCCGTTGCCGAAATAGACATAGCCGACCGCCTGGCCGACGCCCGCGATGCTGCCCGACGGCGCATAGCCTTGGACCGGCATGACGCCGCCGGTGGCCGGACGGTAGCCGGTCACGGGCGCGCCCGCCTGGAGGCCATTGAGCGCAGAGTAGTCGACCGAGACACCATCCGTGCTGCCCATGGGAGACGCCATCGGTGTCGTGCTGCTGCCCGCCAGCGGCATCGCCGCGATATTGGTCGGTGCATTGGCGGTAGGAGTCTCACCCGGCGTGCGCGACAAGGAACCCGGCGCGAGATGGAGCGGGCCGGCAGGCTCGAACGGCTTCGACCCCGCTTGCGGCGTGCCGACCTGTGCGACCTGCGTGGCGGGTGCGGGCTCGGGGGCCGGCAGCGGCGCGGCGACGGCCGGCGTCGCGGGCGCGGGCGTCGTGGGTTCAGGCGTCGGCGCGGTCTGGGCCGGCGGAGTCACTTCCGTGGTTTCCGAAGTCTCGGGCGCGGTCGCGCCGACCTGCGCCGTCTCCGGTGCGCCTTCCTCGACCGGCTTCTCCGGACGCGCGGCGCTCTGGTTCGGCATGGTCAGGGTTTCGTCGGTGTGCTGCGAGTTGCTGCTGTCGGAGCCCAGGCCTTCCTGGGTCTGATCGAGATTGACGATGCTCGGCTTCGGCGCCTCGTTGGGCACGCTGTTGATGTCGGGAACTTTCGCTTCCTGCTCCTCGCCCGACATCTTCTCGCCTTCGCCCGGCTGCGGGGTCGAAGCCTTGGCCTGTTCGGACGGCGCCGGCGGAGTCGGCTCCTCTTCGAACCAGGAACAGCCCGCGATCACCAGCAGCGCCGTCGCCGGCAGCCAGCGGCCGATCGGCGCCAGGTTGACGCCTTGCTTCACCTGCAGCGCCTTGGATTTCAAAACGTCGAACATCCGGTCTGATCTCCCCACTTCCCCCGATGCGTCTGACAGAGATCCCGGTGCGGCGGCGAAAGCGCGCACACAGAATCTGTCATCGAAGGGCTTTTATCTCTTTAACCTATTGTACTATAAGACGCAATTGGCGTTGTCTCCGCCGAGAGTGTGGTTCCCACGGAGCGGATCCCGCCGACGTATCCCATTGTTAACAATCAGGAACCGGGACGGAAACCCATGACGGATGCCAGCAACGGCAAAGGCCCCCATCAAGCTCCGGAGAACGGCAACGGTTCCGATCCGATGGAGCTCGCCCGCGCCATGGCGGGCATTGCCGAGCAATCCCAGCGCCTGGTCGCCGATTTCGTGGCCCGCAACCAGGAGCGGCTGAACGATCCCGATCCGCTGAATGTCGGCCGCGCCTTCTACGAGATGACGACCCGGCTGATGGCCGATCCGACGAAGCTGATCCAGGCCCAGATGTCGCTCTGGCAGGATTACATGACTCTCTGGCAATCGACCGCCAGGCGGATGATGGGCCAGGAGGCCGAGCCGGTCATCGCCCCCGCCAAGGACGACCGCCGTTTCAAGGATTCGGCCTGGCAGGACAACCAGCTCTTCGACTTCATCAAGCAATCCTATCTGCTGACCGCGCGCTGGATGCGCAACACGGTCGATGAGGTCGATGGGCTCGATCCGAAGACGGCGCAGAAGGTCGATTTCTACACCCGTCAGTTCGTCGATGCGATGGCGCCCTCGAATTTCGTGCTGACCAATCCCGAGGTCCTGCGCACCACGATCGAGAGCCGCGGCGAGAACCTGGTGAAGGGTCTCGAGAACCTGCTGGGCGATCTCGAGCGCGGCAAGGGCAAGCTCGCGATCAGCATGACCGATTACGAAGCCTTCGAGGTCGGCAAGAACATCGCGGTGACGCCGGGCAAGGTGGTCTTTCAGAACGACCTGCTGCAGCTCATCCAATACACGCCGACCACGGCGAAGGTGGCGAAGCGCCCGCTGCTGGTGATCCCGCCCTGGATCAACAAGTACTACATCCTGGATCTGAAGCCGCAGAACTCCTTCGTCAAATGGGCGGTCGAGCAGGGCCTCACCGTCTTCATCGTCTCCTGGGTCAATCCGGACGAGAAGCTCGCGCAGAAGAGCTTCACCGATTACATGCTGGAAGGGCCGCTGGCCGCCCTCGATGCGATCGAGAAGGCGACCGGCGAGAAGAGCGCCAATGTGATCGGCTATTGCCTCGGCGGCACCTTGCTGGCGAGCACCCTCGCCTATCTCGCGGCGAAGAAGCAGTCGAGCCGTATCGCCAGCGCCACCTTCTTCACCGCGATGGTGGATTTCAGCGAAGCCGGCGAGCTCAGCGTCTTCATCGACGAGGAGCAATTGGACTCGCTCGAAGCCAAGATGAACGAGCGCGGCTATCTCGAAGGCTCGGAGATGGCGCAGACCTTCAACATGCTGCGCGCCAATGACCTGATCTGGTCGTTCGTGATCAACAACTACCTGCTCGGCAAGGAGCCGTTCCCGTTCGACCTGCTCTACTGGAACTCGGATTCCACGCGGATGCCGGCGGCGATGCACAGCTTCTATCTGCGCAACATGTACCAGCGGAACCTGTTGTCGCAGCCGGGCGGCATCGAGCTCGACGGCGTGCCGATCGATCTCACCACGGTGAAGACGCCGGCCTTCATCCTCTCCACGCGCGAGGACCATATCGCGCCCTGGAAGTCGACCTATGCGGCGACCCAGCTCTACCAGGGACCGGTGAAGTTCACCCTCGCCGCCTCGGGCCATATCGCCGGCGTCGTCAATCCGCCGGCCGCGAACAAATACGGCCATTGGGTCGGCAAAGAGAAGACCGGCAAGGACTATCCGCCCGATCCCGAACAATGGCTGGCCAAAGCCGAGAACCGCCCCGGCTCCTGGTGGCCGGAATGGCGCCAATGGCTGAAAGCTTTTGATGACGGCGAAGTCGATGCGCGGAAACCCGGTGCCGGGAAGTTGAAGGCGATCGAGGACGCGCCGGGATCGTATGTGCTGGTGAAGGCGCAGTAGGCGCGTTCATCGCTCAAAGCCGATCAGATGCGGGTGAGTTTCGGAAGAACATCTCACCCGAAATTGACGTGGAACCGTCAAGGAACATTCGCCCGCGGCATGCATTCATACCGCAGCGCAGCAGTTCCCAGGCTCATTTCATGAATATCGTTGCAGTGGATTTCGCCGGCCGACAGGGCCCGCCCCAGGGCGCAGTCGTCGTTCAGCCGGTGGATGAAGAATGTCAGGCGCTGTTACAGCTCGGCGACAGCATCGCCGCACGCATGCCACAGGCTGCCGTGGTGCTCCGGTCCTGGCGTCAAGCGGTCGTGGCCCTGGAGCATGCCGATCTCGAGCCCGTCGCCCTCGAGGCGGAGCTCGATCGACTCGGGCTCGCCTTGCGACGGATCTGCCTCGGCCTCGCCCATCAGGCGTCGGACCGTGCGCTCCGCTCGCCGCGGGAGCGCGACCTGACCACGATGCCCGACGGCGAAGAAATCACCTTCGGCTATGAGCGCAGCCTCGAGCCCGAGAAGCTGGAAGCGCGCCTCAATGCCTATGCGCCGGCCCCCGCGGGATGGCAGGCGGATCATTTCCTCTTCTCCAGCGGCCAGGCGGCGATGAACTGCCTGCTGCTGGCCTTGGCGCCGCGCGGCGCCAATCCGGCCAACCCGCCGCGCATCCGGCATCTCGGCGGTTATTTCGAGACCGAGGAATTGCTGGCCATGATGACCAGCCACGGCATGTTGCGCGAGCTGCCGATGGAGGGCGACGACCATGCCGATGTGCTCATCCTGGAGCCGGTCTATTTCGACCGCGATGCGCAGGTGCATCGCCTCGACATGACCGCGGCGCTGAAGCGGCATTGCGCGACGGCCGAGGGCTGTCCTTCGCTGGTGATCGTGGACAGCACCTTGGTCGGCCCCTGCTTCGATCTCGATCCGCTGCTGCCGCAGCAGCTCACCTGTTCCGAGGCCGGCCATGTGCTGGTGCGGATGAGCTCCGGGCTGAAACTCGACCAGGCCGGGCTCGAGCTCGCCAATGTCGGCCTGGTCAGCCTCTATCGGCGCGAAGGGCAGATGTTCGCCATCGATCCGGCCGAGAAGCTGAAGAAAGCGCGGACCCTGACCGGCGCCGGCCTCGGCTTCGATGCGCTGAGCGCGCTGGAAGCGCCGTGGTTCCTCGATCGCGAACATGCGCGGCGCTATGCCGAGGCGGTGTTCGAGAACAATGCCGAGCTCGCATCGCGCCTCGCCGAGGTGGACGGGTTGTTCTCGCAGGTCTCGCATCCATGCCTCGGCGCCGACAGCGGCGCCGCCGCCCCCTTCGTCCTGATCCAGCTCGAGGACGACACGCCGGAGAACTACCTGAAGCTTGAGCAGGTGATCGCCCGCGAAGCCAAGTCGCGCGATCTCCGCTTCGACAAGGGCGGCAGCTTCGGCTTCCGCGGCCACCGCTATGAGGCGATTCTGCCCCAGGCCGGCGAGATCACGCCGTTCCTGCGCGTGGCCCTCGGCGCCCGCAAGGGCTGGTCCAAGGACGGCATCATCGATCTCCTCTGCGAGATCGGACGGGCGAAGTCGCTGGACGCGATTTAGCTTACATCAGCCTTTGCGCGGCCCATTTGTGGAAGCAGTGGGTCGGCACGTCCATGACCGGCGAGAAGACGCCGCCGTCGAAGGCCGGCGAGCTGCGGCCGCGCTGCATGCGCTCGACCACGCCGACATCCTCGGCGAAGACCTGCTTCCAGGCGCGCAAGTTGGCGGAGCGGATCTGGGCATAGCTGTCGCCCAGGGCCTCGTCGCCGACATAGTAGAGCTCGAGATGCTCGACCGTGCGGTTGACGCCGACCGGCTCCAGGCGCACCGCCATGAAATGGTCCTGGTGAACGCCCAAGAGCACATTCGGGAACAAGGCCGCGTATTCGGCGCCGCCGCGGAACTGCGTCGGCAGGCCGGGGAAGTTCGGCAATTCCTCGCCGGTCTCGGTCAGGGTCGGGCGATAGACCCGGCTGCCCTGCCCGGCGAAGGAATCCCATTCGTTGATGTTGTAATGGTCCTCGAGCCGCGAATAGGTGTTGAGCGCCGGATGCACCCAAGGGAGATGATAGGCCTCGCAGTAGTTCTCGACCGCGAGCTTCCAGTTGCAGTTGACGTCGAAGCTGGTCGAGGAATCGGCGCCGGAATGCCGGATGAGGCTCTGGTCGAACATCGACCAGCGCTCCGCCAGCGGCGCGATATATGTTGAAAAATCCACAGCTTGTTCGCTGACATTCACGAAGACCATGTCGAACCAGACGGCGGTCCGCACGGCGCGCAAGCCATGCGCCGCTTTGTCGAATCCGTCGCAGCGGTTGAGTCCCGGGCCGCCGATGAAGGGCGTCGCTTTTAGTTTACCTTCAAGGTCATAGGCCCAGGAGTGATAAGGGCACCGCAAGACCGCGCCGACATGGCCGGGCTCGCTCACGAGCTCCGCGCCGCGATGGCTGCAGACATTGTGGAAGACCCGGATCTCGCCCTTGGTGTCGCGCAGCAGGATCAGCGGCAGACCGAGAAGGTTGCGCGGCACGACATCGCCCGGCTTCGCCACGTCCTTGCCGAAGCCGATGCAGGCCCAGCCGGCTTCGTAGAGCCGCGCCCGTTCGAAGGCGAGGAAATCGGGATCGACGTAGCAGGGATTGGGCAAGGCCTTGGCGGCGGCGGTCTCGGCCAGGACCGCGGTCAGCCGGTCGCGGAACGGAGCAGTGGTGAAAGCCGAGAGATTGCCCATGGTCTGCCTCACGAAGTCGTTGGGTTCAGCCAGTGTCGCCGAGCGGCGCTATCCCGTCTCCCCGCCCTGCGACGTCAGGATGGCGCGCCGAGATAAGGCTGGCGGGCGACGTAATCTTCCAGCACCACGAAATGCGTCACCCGATCGCCGTCGTCGGAGAGCGGGCAGATCACCCATTCGTAGCTGTTCGTGCCGACCCGCATCTGGGTGCCGTCGGTCCGGCCGAGAACCGGCGCGCGCATCTCAATCACCCGACGATAGAGGGTCAAGGTGCGCTCGACATCCTCGGTTTCGGGATAGATCTCGGCGACCCATTTGCCGCCGAGCTCGATGCCCAGCGCCGCCACCACCTCGGTGCCGGCGATCCGATAGAACAGGCGGTCCGGCTCCGAGTGCCATTCGGAGACCGAGATGTTCTTCAGCAGGGTCCAGATCATGGTCGGATCGATGTCTTGCCGGCGCGGCATGTGCCGACCGGCACGGATCCCGTTCCAATAGTCGAGCAGTCGAAGAACCTTCGCGGATCCGCACTCATCCGGTGCGATGAAAGTGTAGCGCCCGGCCTTCTGATTGCCGAGTTGCTCAGGGTGATTGGATCCCAAGCTTCGTCTGTCCCCCAAGGCAGGCAAGCGCAAGGCCGGTCCACCGGCGGCAGGATAATGCACCGCCCGATCGTTCGCCACTGCGGCGAAACTGCCGCAGCGCAATTCGGACGCGTGCGCCGGAGGCGTCAGGTCGGAAGGCGTCGGGCCGGAGGCGTCAGGCCGGCTTTTCGCCGAGACCGGGCACGTCGTGGAGTCGATCCTCGAACTGATGCACCCAGTGCACGGTGCGGGGAAACGTCCAGTCCGGTGCCGGCTCTGCGCGGCGCGGCGCGCTCAGCCATTCCAGCAGGCGCTTGCCGTCGTCGCCTTTCGCGTCCCGCCGGAACGTCATATAGCTGTCCGCGACCGTCGCCGCGCGCGCCGGCGGCATATGGGCCGCGACCGCCGCCCGGATGTGGTCGAGCGTGCGCTCGGAGAAATGGGCGGCCTTCAGGTCGGTGGCGATGGCGGTCTCCTCGGCCCGGCTGATGATGCCCCGGTGGCGCAGATCCCGGAGCGTGTAGCGGATGCTGATCATCGGCTCCGCCAGCGGCATGAAATCCAGCTCCGCGATCGCGTGCGTCACGCAGACCTCGTCGTCATCAGCGATCGCGTTGCGGCGGTAGAGCCGGAAGATATTGCCGATCCCGCGCATGCCGTAGGGGGCAAGTTCGGCCGCGCGCAGGGCACCGGTGCTGGCCGCGCCGACCACCTCGGCGCCTTGCGCGATCACGAACAGAATCTCCTTGTGCCAAACCGACGGCGTATTGCCGAAGAAGCCGTCGATGATGCCGATCCGGCGATAGCCCTTTTCGAAGGCTCGATAGACCGAGCCCAGGGCGGCGGGCGGGAAGAAGTCAATGCGGGGATAGGCTTTCTTCGGTACCCGAGTCGGACCGACGAAGACACAAGACTCGTTCACGACCGGCTTCTCCCCCATCGATTCCCGCGCGCGATTTTTCGCAATTTGCCATGGCGCCAGCCTGCAGCGCGAGCCGCTTTCCGCAGCCCGGTCCGCTGGCATAGCGCGTGCGATCAGGTGGCGATGCCTATCCCCATGAGAGCGGTCCGCATGGAAGCCAAGGACCATCATCTCTCCTAGGAGTGGGCTGCCAGCAGAGGAACTTATGCCCAGATCCGCCTGTCGGCTGGGACCTGCAACCTGAAGGCGCATAAGTGAGAACTCGTATTGCGGCGCGTTGCGCTTCCGCTGTATGGTTAAGGGTGCGTTAAGCTTAACTATATGCGTTTACTAAGCTTTAACCTTGGAGGGTGGGACTATGCGGACTCTGGAAGAACTGCTGCATTCGCGTCAGCAAGCGGGCATTGCAATCCACCGTGCTCTGCAGGGGCTCGGCAGCTTGACCATGAAGGATGACGACGAGCGCGCCTCGGTTTCCGTCTTCGCCCGCGATGACGACGAGCGCGCCTCGGTCTCCGTCTTCGCCCGCGATGACGACGAGCGCGCCTCGGTTTCCGTCTTCGCCCGTGATGACGACGAGCGCGCCTCGGTTTCCGTCTTCGCCCGCGATGACGACGAGCGCGCCTCGGTTTCCGTCTTCGCCCGCGACGACGACGAGCGCGCCTCGGTCTCGGTCTTCGCCCGCGACGACGACGAGCGCGCCTCGATCGCGCACTAAGCGTTCTGGCGCCGCACGTGGTTGCCAGCGTTGATTTGGGCGGGACGGTTCGCGCCCGTTCGGCGGAAGAAACACTGGCACGGATCAAGCCGCGGATTCCGGAGTTTGGAATCACGCGGGTGGCCAGTGTCACCGGCCTCGACGTGCTCGGCGTACCGGTGTGGATGGCGGTGCGCCCTCTCGCGCTCTCGCTGACTGTCTCGCAAGGCAAGGGTATCAGCGATACCCTTGCCTTTATTTCTGCCGTGATGGAGAGCATCGAGCAGCATCACGCCGAGCACTGGGACGCGACCGGTCCGATGGTTTCGCTCGGCGAAGCCTTCGAGGACGACCGCTTCGCCTCCCCGGCCGGCCTTTCGCTACGGTCGGATGCGAAGGTGACCAACGAGACCCAGGTCATGTGGGTCGCGGGCGAAGATCTGGTCGGCGGCAAGACCGCCTATCTGCCGAAGGAACTGCTCGATCTCGACTTCCGCATGAAGCGCGGCCGCTCGCCGATCTTTCTCTCCTCGTCGAACGGCCTCGCGTCCGGCAACACGCGGATCGAAGCGATCGTGCACGCACTTTGCGAAGTGATCGAGCGCGATCAGAGTTGTCTCTGGCAGATCGAGCAAAGCCTGGTTCCCGATCCCAAGGCGCGGATGGTGAAACTCGAAACCATCGACGATCCGATGTGCCGCCAGCAGATCGAGATGTGCCGGCGCGCCAATCTCGACGTCTGGGTCTGGAACTGCACCTATGACATCGACGTGCCGGTCTTCGCCTGCACGATCGCCGACCGCGGCAATGCCACGTTCTATCCGCAGCGGGCGTCGGGGTACGGCTGCCATCCGGTCGCGACCATTGCGTTGTCGCGCGCGATCACCGAAGCGATCCAAAGCCGGCTCACGCATATCTCCGGCGTGCGCGACGACGTGACCTGGGAGCGCTATCGAAAGGACATCGCCTGCACCGATCGCAGCAATCTCATTGCGTTCGAGAAGATGGCGAGGCTGGAGCCCGCGCTCAGCTTCGGCGAGATCAGGTTCCCGCCCCCGCCGGCGTCACTGGACGGCATGCTCGCGCATCTCATCGAGAAGCTCGAGGCGGTTTCGCTGAAGCAGGTGATTGCGGTCGATCTCGACTCCCGGCTCGAGGATTTCGCCTTCGTCTATGTCTGCGTGCCGGGACTGGAGTTCGCCGCCAACAAGCCCAACTACACGCCGGGCCAGCGCATGCTGGATTTCCTGGCGCAGCTCCGGCGCAAGGCGGCTTGAGTGGAACGATTTACTGGAATGCGCCGAGATAGTTGCGCGTCGAGATGTAATCCTCGAGGCCGATGAAATGAGTGACGGTCTTGCCGTCGTCCGAAAGAGGGCAAAGCACCCATTCGAAGAATTCGACGCCGAGCCGGACGGTGGTGCTGTCGGTGCGGCCGAAGATCGGAACCCGTGATGCGACGACCCGATAGTAGAGCGACATGATCTGCTCGAGATCGGAGTTCTCGCCCAGGATATCGTTCAGCCAACGCGCGCGGTATTCGTGTCCAGCGGTCGCGACGATCTCGGTACCGGCAATGCGAAACAGCACGCCCATGCTTCCATCGGGCCGGGCCTGCCATTCGCTGAGATGGATATAAGGCAGCAGCGACCAGATCTCGACCGGATCGATGTCTTGCCGGCGCGGCATCAGTCGATCGCCGCGGAGGCGGGTCCAGTAGTCGTAAAGATCACGAACACGCGCGGACGTGCATTCGCTCGGGGAGATGATGACGTCATTCCCGATCAGCCGTTCGGCAGCGTAGTCTGATCCCCGCCTAGAAATCGCAGTGCTCCTGAGGCTTTGCTCCGGCGACACGGCACAGCCCTCACCCATTACGGTCGGATATGACACCGGAACCGCGACTCGCCGCAAGTACCGGAATGTCCCTGTTGCGCCATTTAGCGGCGCTATAAGTGTAGTTAACACCCATGGGTAAGTTCAATGCGCTATAACTTCAACATTTTCCACAAGGTCCTCCACAGGTAGACGAGGAAGACAAGTGCAGATGGAAAATTTGTCCGACATATACCCAAAATGCGGGGAACCATTTGGGTGGATTGGCCCGGTTGCGCCACGCGATTTCAACCCGCGACACCCAGATAGCGCTTGTTGGACACGTAATCCTCGAGGCCGATGAAATGCGTCACCGCCCGATCGTCATCGGAAAGCGGGCAGATGATCCATTCGAAAGAGTCGACGCCGAGCCGCTGCATGCTGCCATGTGTGCGCCCAATGATCGGCGCGCGGCGGGCGATGACTTGGCGGTAGAGCGTCATCGTCTCCGCCACGTCCTTGGGGTCGGTATGAAAATCGGTGAGCCAATGGCCGCTGATCTCGCGCCCGATCGAGGCCACGATCTCGGTGCCCGCCACGCGGTAACGCACGCGATCGGGGTTGGCGTGCCATTCGCTCACATGGATGTTCGGCAATAGCGACCAGATCGCAACGGGATCGATGTCGCGCCGCGCGGGCATCGTCCGCCCACCCCGCAAATCCTGCCAATAATCGTGCAGGCGCTGCACTTTCTCCGAGGTGCATTCGGTACGGGTGAGGATGACATCGCGCCAGAAGGTCTCCGGCTCGTCACCCTCCAAGGTGAACCTTATTTCCGTATTCAAGCTTTCGGGACCCCGTCGGCGCACACCCCGGCGCGCGCCCTCGCGCCGTCCCTGGCCTGCCGCACGCCAATGGCGTGCTTGAACCCGGCTACAATCGGGACGCGCCGATATGCCACTGAACCAATTTGGCCACAAGCCGCGAACCGCCTGGGCGATGCGCAAAAAGCGCATCGCCCGCGGTAGAAAACGGCCGCAGAATTTGTAAGCGCCGGGCCTAGTGCGCGGCCGCGACGGTCGCCTGGCGCTGCTCGACCACCTTGTCGGCCAGCCGTCCGCTCAGTTCCTGCAGGTGATCGAAGCGGTAGGCGAAGTTGCCGACGCCGAGGGTGAGCGACCGAAGCTCGATGATCATGTCATGGAGCTCGGATTGCGGTAGCAGCGCCTCCACCATGTCCCAGCCCTGCCAGCCGTCCTTGGCGCCGAAGTTCAGGATCTGCCCACGGCGCCCGGTGATCAGGTTGTGGACCCGCGCAGTGAACTCGTTCGGCGCGGAGACCTCGACGGAATAGATCGGCTCCAGCAGCACCGGATTGCATTTCGGCATCGCCTCCTGCATCGCCATGCGCGCCGCGGTCTTGAACGCCATGTCGGAGCTGTCGACCGAGTGATACTGGCCGTCGAACAGCGCCGCCGCGACATCCACCACCGGGAATCCCAAGGGACCGCGCTGCAGATAGTCGCGGATGCCCTCCTCCACCGAGCCGATGAAGGTGCGCGGCACCGAGCCGCCGACCACCTTGTCGTGAAACTCGAAGCCGGTGCCGCGCTGCACCGGCCAGACTTCGACATGGACATCGGCGAACTGCCCGTGCCCGCCCGACTGGCGCTTGAAGCGCGCATGCTGCTTCGCCTGGCCGCGGATGGTCTCGCGATAGCTGATCGACGGGCGGCGGTGCTTCACCGGCAGATTGAAGCGGTTGCGCAACCGGTCGAAGGCGATGTTCAGATGCACCTCGCCCTGGCCATAGAGCAGCAACTCGTGCGTATCGGGATCATGGCCGAAGCTGAGCGAGGGATCGTCCTCGCAGAGCTTCGCCAAAGCGGCGGTGAGCTTCACCTCGTCGTTGCGGTTCTCGACGTCAATCGCCAACGCGAACAGCGGCTTCAGCGGATCCGGCCATTTGTACTCGGGCGGAGTCTTGCCGCTCGCGGTGAGGATGTCGCCGGTCTTCGCCTGCTCGAGCCGGCCCAGCGCCACGACCTCTCCGGGATTGCCGGCCGGCACCTTGTCGCCAGCATGCCCCTTCATCTTCAGCATGCCGGAGATGCGCTGGCCGTTGAGCGTGGCACCGTCGGCAATCTTTCCGCCGAAGATCCGGGCCAGCGAAAGCTTGCCGGAATGTTGCTGGTTGCTGGTCTTGAAGATGATGGCGGAGACATCGCCGTTGAGGCCGAGCCGCTTCGCCGTCGCATCCGGTCCCGGCACATCGTGCCGCAGCGCCTTCAGCAGGCGATGCACGCCGGAATCTTTCTCGGCCGCACCCAGCATCACCGGCACGATCAGGTCGTCGGCCAGATCCTTGCTGAGCAGCTGATAGATCTCCTCCTTCGGCGGCACGGCGTCGCTCAGGAGCTCTTCCATCAGATGATCGTCGAAATCGGCGAGCTTCTCCAGCATCGCCGTGCGGGCCTCCTGCTCGCGCGGCAGCATCTCCTCGGGCATCTTGATGAGGTCGGATTCCTTTCCCGGATGATACTTGTAGGCGCGCTCGCTGATGAGATCGACATAGCCGGTGACCTCGTCGCCGTCCTTGCCGGCAACGCGTATCGGCACCTGGCGCAGGACCAGCGGGCGGCTCGAGACCGCCTGCAGCGCGGAGAGGACTTCGCGCGCGGTGTGGTCCGCTTGATCCATCTTGTTGATGAAGAGGATGTGCGGGATCTGGTTGTCGTCGAGGAACTTGAAGAGCGGCGCCAGGGTCAGCGCCTTCTCGACGACCGGCTCCGCCACGACGATGGCGACGTCGCAGATGAGGAGCGCGTTGCGCGCCTCCTGCGCCAGCTCGACCGAGCCCGGGCAATCGATGAAGGTCCAGGTCTCGCCGAGATATTCCGCGGTCGCGGTGCCCATCTCGACCGACATCTTGCGCGCCTTGGCCTCCGGAGAGCTGTCGCTCACCGTGGTGCCTTCCTTGGCATTGCCTTTGCGCGAGATCGCGCCTGTCGCAAACAACAGGCTTTCCAGAAGAGCCGTCTTACCGCTGAGATATGGTCCAACAAGAGCGGCGCAGCGAGGCGCCGCGGGTGCTCTGCCCGGCATGCCATCCTCCCATCGCCGATCACGACGTTCTGACAACGCGCAGATTGCGTCACGCGACCTTGCGGTCGCAGGACTGCGTTCGCCAGAACTCGCACCGGCGCCCGCGGCCCGTCTATTCGGGCTTCGCGTTTGGACTATGTTTCTCCTCTCGGTGACGAGAGGCAAGCGGTAATTGCTGGGTGCGGCGCCGCATCACACAGGAAGAGCGGAGCGCACTAACCGCGGATCACCGCGGCAATATGCGTGCCGAACTCCGAACGGCCCATCAATGCCTTGCAACGCTCGAAACGATTGACCGCGTAGGCCCAGAAATCATCGGCCGGGTTCTGGTTGACGTGCTGGATGATGCCCCAGAGTGTCCACAGGAGATCGCACATCGCTTTATAGAGCACCATGCGCCCCCGATCGGCGGCGCCGGGCGCGCCGCCGAAGTAAGCCTCAAGCAAGGCCTCGTCCTGCTCCGCCCCGAAGCCGGCCTCGACCGAGACGTCGCCCAGATCCCACATCGGATCGTTGTTGCCGGCATATTCCCAGTCGATCACGTAGACCTGCCTGCCGGTGTCGAGAAAGTTCTCGGCCAGGGGATCGCAGTGGCAGGGCACGATCGGCAGCGGGCGGGCATTTAGTGCCTTGCGCACGCCTTCCGCCTCGCGCTTCACGTCGTGATACCCGTCAGGCAACGGCGAATCCTTCTTCGCCAGAACATCAAGGTATTCGTCGATCATCTGGAAGAGCTCGAAGCGGTTGCGGAACGGCCGGCCGCAGTCGTGCACGCGCTTCAGGCTCTGCGCCGCCCGGCGCACCGAGCCCAGATCCTCGAACCGTTCGGCATTCATCGTCACGCCGCCTTCGATGAAGCGCGTGAGCTGCACGCCGTCGCGGGCGTCGAAATAAATCAGCGGCGCATTGACACCGATCTCGGAGGCGATCCGTGCCGCGAGGCTCTCGTTCTCGCGGCTGATGTATTCGCTGGTCCCGGCGCCCGGGATGCGCAGCACGAAAGTGCCGACCGGCGTCGTGACCTTATGATTCTGGTTGGTGAGGCCGCCCAGTTTCTCGATCCCGATCTCCGCCCGATCGATCCCCTCGAACTCCGGCACGCGGTCGAGTGTAGCGAGGATTTCCGGGTTCATCGAGATCATGCCTTCAACCTCTTGTTCTCCGGGTCGTAGAGCGGGCCGTCATGCCGGGTCGCAGCGCTCACCTCGCCGAAGGCCTCGATCTCGAAACCCTGCCCGGTTGCGAGACCGATCGGCAGATAAGCGAAGGCGATCGACTTGCCGATGGTATACCCGAAATTGCCGCTGGTGGTGACACCCACGACCTTCCCGCCCTGCAGCACCGCCTCGCCGCCATAGACCGGCAGCGGTTGGTCGAGGGTGAAGGTGCAGAGCTTTCGGCCGACCCCTTTCTCCTTCTGGGCCATCAGGACTTCGCGGCCGATGAAGTCAGGCTTCTTCAGGTTCACCCGGAAACCCAGCCCCGCCTCAAAGGGCGTGTAATCGGGCGTGATGTCGCTCGACCAATAGAGATAGCCCTTCTCCATCCGGCAGGAATCGATGGCGCGATAGCCGGCATCGCGGATGCCAAATCCCCGCCCCGCTTCGCACAGCACATCATAGACATGCCCGGCATATTCGGTCGGGATGTGCAGCTCCCAGCCGAGCTCGCCGACATAGCCGATGCGGATCGCCAGAACCGGCGCGGCGCCCACGGTGATTTGACGGTTGGTGGAGAACGGAAACGCGGCGTTGGAAATGTCTTCCTCGGTCACGGATTGCAGCACGTCCCGCGCCTTCGGCCCGCAGATGTTGATGACCGCCCGGGCCGAGGTCATATCCAGAATTTGGGCCTGCGCGTCGCGCCGGAGATGACTTTCGATCCAATGCCGGTCGTGGGTTCCGAAGGCGCTGCCGGTCACGAAATAGAAGCGGTCCTGCCCCAGCCGCGAGATGGTGAGATCGCATTCGATCCCGCCCTTCGCGTTGCAGAGCTGGGTGTAGATCGTGCTGCCGACCGCCTTGTTCATGTCGGAAACGGTCAATCGTTGCAGCGCGTGCAGCGCATTCGGCCCGACCAGCTCGAACTTCGCAAACGAAGTTTGATCGATCAGGGCGACGCCCTCCCGGATCGCGCGATGCTCCTCGCCGACCGGGCCGAACCAGTTGGTCTTGGCGCGGTCATAGGCCGGACGATCCTCCGCCAGTTGCCCTGCGGGTGCGAACCAGTTGGGCCGCTCCCACCCGGCGCGCGAGCCGAAGACCGCGCCGCGCGCCTTCAAGGTCTCGTAGAGCGGCGAGCGGCGGATGCCGCGCATGCTCTCATGCTCGTCGCCCGGCCGGTGCAGCTTGTAATGATGGCCATAGAGCTCGACCGCGCGCGGATACATGAAATGGCGCGTCGTGTGGTGGAAGCTGAAGCGCCGCACATCCAGCGGCCAGAGGTTGAGGCTGGGCGCGCCCTCGACGATCCACTCCGCCATCATCCGGCCGGCACCACCGCCCGCGGCAATGCCGTAGAGGAAGCCGGTGGTGCAGTAGAAGTTTTCCAGCTCCGGCGCCTTGCCCATGACGAAATCGGCATCGGCGGAATACGGGATCGGCCCGTTCAAGAGCTCGCGCACGCCCACGGTGTTGATGACCGGTGTGCGCTTGCCGGCGAGCTTCGCGAGCTGCTCGAAGCGGTCGAAGTTCGAGGCCAGCAGTTCCTGGGCGAAGCTCTTCGGGATCCCGCCGGTCGCAAAGGCCTTGGTGTCCGGCTCGTAGCCGCCGACCACCAGGCCGCGCACCTCGGGCTTGTAATAGATGAGGTGATCGGGATCGCGCATGGTCGGCATGCGCTTCGGCATGTCGGGAATGGGATCGGTGATGAGATACTGGTGCTCGACTGCGAAGGACGGAACGCGCACACCGGCGAGGCGTCCGATCTCATGACCCCACATGCCGGCGCAGTTGACGACGAGACCACAAGTCCAGGTGCCCTTGTCAGTCTCGACAGCCTTGACGGTGCGGTTCTCGATCTTGAAGCCGGTCACTCGTTCGCCGATGACGAAAGTGGCGCCCTTGTCCTTCGCACCTTTTGCAAGAGCCTGGCAGACGCCGGAGGGATCGATATAGCCGTCGGACGGGATGTAGACGGCCGAGCGCACGTCCTCGAGGCTCATGATCGGGAAGAGATCGCCCGCCTCCTTCGGCGACAGCCATTGCATCTCCAGGCCGAAGCTCTTCGCCATGGTGAGCGAGCGTTTGTTCTCCATCTCGCGCTCTTCGGAGCAGGCGAGGCGGAGGCTGCCGTACTTCTTCCAGTCGATCGCCATGCCGGTTTCGGCTTCGAGCTGGTCGTAGAGCTCGACCGAATGGGTCAGCATGCGGGTGATGTTGCGCGAGGTGCGAAGCTGACCCACGAGGCCGGCGGCATGCCAGGTGGCACCGTGGGTGATGCCGCTCTTCTCCAGCACCACCACGTCTCGTCTGCCCATCCGGGTCAGGTGATAGGCAAGCGAGCAGCCGAGAATGCCGCCGCCGATGATCAGGATTTCCGCGTGGTTCTTGGCGGTCATGCAAAACGGTCCGCAAAACAGAGTCCCCTCCCCCAAGATTGGGGGAGGGCTAGGGCGGGGGTTGATGCAGCCGTGCTGCTATGGGGCATCTCGCCGGAGGGAGATCCAGCGCCGGATCCTTCGGTGGGACCTATGCCTGAAACGAGGGCAGCTGCATCAACCCCCTCCCCCACCCTCCCCCAATCTTGGGGGAGGGATGAAGGAGAGAGTCTCCGCGAGGTAAAGCACCGCATCACGCCTTCACCCGTTCCATCTTCGGGTCATAGAGCGGCTGCAGGCTGACCTTGGCGGGGTAGCGTTTGCAGGCGATCTCCAGCTCATAAGTGCCGGAGGCGACGTCGTCCGGGGTCACGCCGTTCTCCTTGTCGCGCACATAGCCGATTCCGATGTTGAGACCGAGCGTGTAGCCGTAGCCGCCGGAAGAGAGCCAGCCGACCTGGCGGCCGTTGCGGAAGATGGTCTCGCGGCCGAGCAGGACGATCGACGGGTCGTCGACGGTGAAACAGGCGAGCAGCTTCGGCAGCTTCTTCGCCGCCTGCGCGACCAGCGCCTCGCGGCCGAGGAAAGGCGTGTTCTTCTTCAGCTTCACTGCCCAGGCCATGCCGGCTTCCAGCGGCGAGTGATCGGGCGAGATGTCGCTCGACCAGGCGCGATAGAACTTTTCCAGGCGCAGGCTCTCGATCGCGCGATAGCCGGCGTTGACGATGCCATGCGGCTTTCCCGCCGCCATCAGTGCGTCATAGACGGCGCCGATGCCGTCGGTCGGAATGTGCAGCTCCCAGCCGAGCTCGCCGACATAGGTCACGCGCAAGGCCCGGACCGGCACGCCGGCCACCATGATCTCCCGCGCCGTGCCGAAGGGGAACGCCTGGTTGGAAAGATCGCCTTGCGCCACCGACTGCAGCACGTCGCGCGCCTTCGGCCCCATCAGGGCCAGCGTGCCATAGGCGGAGGTCACATCGATCAGCCGGGCATCGAGACCGTCCGGGATGTGGCTGCTGATCCAATGGAAATCATGGGTCGCGAAGCCGGTGCCGGTGACGATGTAATAGGCGTCCTCGGCGAGCCGCGTGACGGTGAGATCGCATTCGATGCCGCCGCGGGCATTCAGCAGCTGGGTGTAGACCAGGCACCCCGGCGCTTTCGCGACGTCGTTGGCGCAGATCCAGGAGAGCGCCACCTCGGCATCCGAACCGACCAGCATGAACTTGGCGAAAGACGTCTGGTCGAACAGGGCGACCCTCTCGCGGCAGGCCTTGTGCTCGACGCCGACATGGTCGAACCAGTTCTGTCGTTCGTAGGTATAGACATCCCAAGGCTCGACACCCTGCGGCGCGAACCAGTTGGGCCGCTCCCAGCCGAGCTTCGAGCCGAAGACCGCACCTTGCGCCTTCAACCGCTCATAGAGCGGCGAGACGCGCAGCGGGCGCCCGCTGGTCAGTTCCTCGTGCGGCCAGGCCATCGCATAGTGATGCGCGTAGGCCTCCAGCGTCCGGGTCAGCACCCAGCGGCGGTCGCGGTGCAGCTTGCCGAAGCGACGGATATCGACCGGCCAGAGATCCATCGGCGGCTCGCCGCCGGCGATCCACTCCGCCAGCGCGCGCCCCGCCCCGCCACCCGAGGCGATGCCGAAAGCGTTGAAGCCGGCGCCGACATAGAAGTTTGCGAGCTCCGGCGCCTCGCCGAGGATGAAGTTGCCGTCGGGCGTGAAGCTCTCCGGCCCGTTGATGATCTGCTTGATGCCGGTGGTCGCCAAGGCCGGCACGCGCGCCAGGGCCTGTTCCATCAGCGGCTCGAAATGCTCGAGGTCGTTCTCCAGGAGCTGGAAGGCGAAGTTCTCCGGCAGATCTCCAGTTTCTCCGCCTGGCAGCCAGGGCATCGGATTGTGCTCATAGCCGCCCATCACCAGCCCGCCGACCTCTTCCTTGAAATAGATCAGGCGATCGGGATCGCGGAGCGTCGGCAGGTTCTTCGGCGCACCCAAAGCTTCGGTCACGATGTATTGGTGCTGCACCGCCTGCAGCGGCACGGTGACGCCGGCCAGCGCGCCGAGCTGCCGCGCCCATTGTCCGGCGCAATTCACCACGACCTCGCAGGCGACCTCGCCCTTGTCGGTGACGACGCCGACCGCCCGCCCCTTCTCGATCTTGATGCCGGTGACGCGCGTCTCTTCGACAATGGTGACGCCGCGGTTGCGGGCACCCTTGGCCAGCGACTGCGCGATGTCGGCGGGATTGGCCTGGCCGTCGGTCGGCAGGAAGGCGGCGCCGACCAGATCGGAGATCTCCATCAGCGGCCAGAGCTTCTGCGCCTCCTGCGGCGAGAGCAGCTCCATCTCCAGGCCGAAGGAATGCGCGGTGGTCGCCTGGCGCCTGATCTCGGTCATCCGCTCCGCATTGCAGGCGAGGCGCAACCCGCCGTTCATCTTCCAGCCGGTGGCGAGGCCGGTTTCCTTCTCCAGCTTGTCGTAGAGTTCGACCGAGTATTTCAGAAGCTGGGTGATGTTGGCCGAGGTGCGGAGCTGGCCGACCAAGCCGGCCGCATGCCAGGTCGAGCCGCTGGTCAGCGTGTTGCGCTCGATCAGCACGATGTCCTTCCAGCCGAGGCTTGCCAGGTGATAGGCGGTGGAGCAGCCGATGATGCCGCCGCCGATGATGACTGCGCGTGCCTGGGAAGGAAGTGCGGGCATTCTCAAAGCTCTTGGAAATTACGGAAGGCGCGCTCGAAGCGCGAGAGATATTCGGAAGTGTAGGCGCGGTAGTCGAAATCCAAGGTGGAATGGATCTCGGAGATCATGCTCCACATCGCCTCGCGCAGCAGCGAGGCGCATTTCATCGCATGATAGCGGCGCAGGAGATCGGCATCGACCGCGCGCTCGTAGTAGTTCTCCAGCAGCCGCAGCTCGTCCTCGGGCAGGACCTCGGCGTTGGAGCAGAGATTGCCGAGATCGAAGAGCGGCGAGTTGAAGCCGGCATAATCCCAATCGATCAGCCAGAGCCTTTTGCCGTCATCCATCATGTTGGAGGGCAGCAGATCGTTGTGGCCGTAGACGATATCGACCTTCCCGACTGCATCCTCCAGCCGCTCGGCGATCTGCATCAGCCGCGGCAAGGCGGTGAGATGCCGGCTTTGGGCGTCGCGCAGGCTGTGGGCATAGTCCCGCAGCACATGAAAGACCCAGAAGATGACGGCCGGCCCGCGCACGTGGAGCGGCATGACCCGGTGGCAGGTCTTCACCAGCTCCAGCACGCGAAAGAGATTCTCCGGCCGGCGCACGTCGGCGGCGGCCAGTGTCTTTCCCTCGATGAACTCGAAGACCAGCGCGCCGCGCTCGAAATAGACGACCTGCGGCGAGAGCCCGCATTCGGCCGCGGCACGGCCGGCCGAGAGCTCGTTGAAGCGCATCACCTGATGGACCGGGATGTCGTCGCCGATCCTGACGAAATATTTCTTGCCCTGGTGCTCGACCAGGAAATTGGCATTCGTGATTCCGCCCTTGATCCGGACCGGCACCACCGGTTCCAGCCAGCATTTCAGGCGGCGCACCACATCTTCGGCGGCCAACACGATCGCGCCCCGTTCTCTCGATCCAGTCCTTGATCCCGGGGCGGACCATGCCATGCTCTCACAGAGAGAGCAACATCAGATCATCGCAGTTTGTGGCTTTGCTGTGGATTTGGCAATCAAGCCGCGCCCGCTCCGGCCGCTTTGAGGATCAAGCCGGCGATCTCCTGCGGATGGGAGATGATTGCCAGATGGCTTGCTGGAATCTCGACGGTCTCCGCTTTCATCCGCTTCGCCATGAAGCGCTGCAGATCCGGGTTGATGGTGCGGTCGTTGGTCGAGACCGCGTAGAAGCTCGGCTTCTCGCGCCAGGCAGCCTGGGTCACCTTGGCGGTGAAGAGCGTGTCCGAGACCGGTGCCTGCACGGCATAAAGGGCACGCGCCTTCACGGGATCGATGTCGCCGGCGAAATCGCGCAGGAAGGCTTCTTCCCCCAATCGAAGGAAGCCGTTCTGGTGCACGAGGCCGGCGCTGGCTGGTGGTGCCGGAAACTTCTTGCCGAGCGCGGTGTAGTCTTCGTTCGCGTCGGGGCCACGGGCGGCGCAATAGACCAGCGCAGTCACTTTGGGGTCGACGCCGGTCTCGGTAATGACCTCGCCACCGTAGGAATGGGCGACCAGCACGGTCGGCCCGTCCTGCAGCGCCAGGGCACGGCGCGTGTAGTTACAGTCATCCTCCAGCGACATCAGCGGATTCTGCACGGCGGTCACATTGAGCCCGGCCTGCTGCAGCAGCGGAATCACTTCCGACCAGCTCGAGCCGTCGGCATAGGCGCCGTGCACCAGGACGACATTGCGGACTTTGGGCGGGGTCGCGGCGAAGACCGGACGGGTGGCGGCGAGCGCGGCGCCGGCGGCGAGACCGGCGAAGAGTGTGCGGCGGTTCAGCATGGGAAACTCCCCTGTTCGTGAATGTTGCCGTTCTCAGTTGGGGAGCGCCGCGACCGGCGTGAACCATACATCCGTATAATACAATGCGAGGGGCCTGTGCCCGAGGGCAAATCCCTGTGAGAATGACGGCGGCCACTATCAAACGGTGAGTCCGCGCCATGCCTGCCGCCGATCTGCCCGAGCTCGATCTTTCTGTCCTGCTCCAGCCGCTTCAGCTTCGACATCTGACCTTGCGCAACCGGGTGGTCTTCGGGGCGCATACCGCCAACATGGCGACCGACGGCCTGCCCGGCGAGCGGCATCTCGGCTATTACCGGGAGCGCGCGATCGGCGGTGCGGCCATGATCGTGGTCGAGCCGATCCCGGTGCATCCGACTGCCGTGCTGACCCGCGGCAACTTCCGCGCCGACGACGATTCGGTGGTGCCGCATTTCCGGCGCATCACCGAAGCGGTTCACGCCGAGGGCGCGGCGATCCTGCAGCAGCTCTATCACGTCGGCGCCCATGGCGACTGGGACAATTCCTACCGCGCCAGCTGGTCGCCGTCGGGTCTCGCTTCGATGCATGATTCCGACGGCAGCCACGCGATGACGACGGCCGAGATCGAGGAGATCATTGCCAGCTTCGCGCGCTGCGCCAAACGGGCCAAGGATGCCGGCTTCGACGGCTGCGAATTGATGGCGGCCTATAACGCGTTGATCGAGCAATTCTGGTCGCCTTACAGCAACCGCCGGGACGATAAATACGGCGGCAGCTTCGAGAACCGCATGCGCTTCTCCGCCGAATTGCTGACGGCGATCCGCAAGGCCTGCGGCGAGGATTTCGTCATCGGCATGGCGATCAGCATCGATCCCACCCGGCCCGATGTCGCCTCCGCCGAAGATCTGATGGCGGCGATCGCCTGGCACGACCGGCGCGCCCTGTTCGACTACGTCACCGTCGGCAGCGGCAGCTATTTCGACTTCACCACCATCATCCCGCCCTTTCTCTATGGCGAGAAGCTGACCGAGCCGCTCACCGCCGAAATCAAGCGCAATGTAAAGCATATCCGCGTGCAGTCGGAGAGCCATATCCGCACGCCGGAGAACGCCGCGGCGCTGCTGAAGGCGGGGCATGCCGACACGGTCAGCATCGTCCGCGGCCAGATCGCCGATCCGCATTGGGTTTCGAAGGTGAAGGCCGCCGCGCCGGAGCGCATCCGGCGCTGCATCTCCTGCAACCAGATGTGCTGGGGCCGGCGGCACCGCGACTACTGGATCTCCTGCCTGGTCAATCCCTCGGCCGGCCGCGAATTTCAATGGGGCGGCGACCGGTTTGCCAAGGCGAAGGATCAGAAGCATGTGCTGGTGGTCGGCGGTGGGCCGGCCGGGCTCGAGGCGGCGCGCGCCTCGGCCGAACGTGGCCATCGCGTGAGCTTGCTGGAAGCCTCCGACAAGCTCGGCGGCCAGTTCCGGTTGGCGGGGATGCAACCGCGCCGCGCGCAGATCCTCGACCTCATCGGCTGGTATGAGAGCGAGCTGAAGCGGCTCGGCGTCGAGATCGGTTTCAATGCCTTGGCGGATGTCGAGATGATTCGCGAAATCAATGCCGACACCGTGTTGCTGGCGACGGGATCACGCCCGGTCGAGGCGCCGCAGCAGCGCTACTGGCCGAAGCCCGCAAGCGAGACCGGCCTAGCCGGGCCGCGGGTCTGGCCGGTCGAGGCGATCATGGGCCGCGAGGCACAGCCGGGCGCGCGCGTCATCCTGCTGGATGAAGGTGGGAGCTGGCGCGGCTGCGGCACCGCTTGGCAGCTCGCCGAGAAGGGCCATCATGTGACGATGGTGACGCCGGACTCGCTCATCGGCCGCGATCTCGTGCGCACCGCCGCCGATGGGCCGTTGCGGGCGCGGTTGAAGAAGCTGGGCGTTGCCTTCCATGTGGAATCGGCGATCGCCGGCTGGGCCAACGGCCGCGCCCGGATCCGCAGCCTGCTCGACGACGGCGAGACCGAGATCGAGGCGGACGACCTGGTGCTGGCCCTCACCAATGAGCCGAACAGCGAGCTGGCCGAGGAGCTCACCGCCGCCGGGATCGGCTTCACCGCGATCGGCGACTGCGTCTCGGCGCGACAGGCGGCGGCGGCGATCTATGAAGGCCGCGAGGCGGCGCTGCGGCTCTAGGCGCGCCCGGGTGCTGCAATCCGCCGCGCCGGGATCGCGGCGTTGGTTGACACATATCAACAACGGCCTGCCGGCGATCGGCTATTCGGAAGCTCCCCGAACCGTCCCCCAGCGGAGGAGCACACCATGGCTTTCGCGACCACCAATCCCTATACCGGCGAAGTTCTGAAGACTTTTCCCGGCGCCACCGATGCCGATGTGCAGTCGGCCATCGCCCGCGCCCACACCGCCTTCCTCGGCTGGCGCGAGACACCCTATGCGACGCGCGCCAAGGTGATGCAGGCGGCGGCCGACATCCTACGGCGCGACGTCGAGACCTATGCCCCGCTGCTCACCCTGGAGATGGGCAAGCTGATCGGCGAGGCCCGCGCCGAGGTCGAGCTCTCCGCCGCGATCTTCGAATACTACGCCCGGAATGCCGAGCGGCTGCTGGCGCCGGAGAAGCTGCCGGTGGCGGATCCGGCCGAGGGCGAAGCCACGCTGGTCTGCGAGCCGCTCGGCGTGCTGCTCGCGGTCGAACCCTGGAACTTCCCCTATTACCAGATCGCCCGGATCATCGCGCCGCAGCTCTCCGCCGGAAACACCATGCTGCTGAAGCACGCCTCCAATGTGCCGCAATGCGCCGCGATCTTCGAGAAGCTGATGCGCGAGGCGGGGCTGCCCGACGGCGCCTTCATCAATCTCTATGCCAGCCACAGCCAGATCGAGTTGATCCTCAACGATCCGCGGGTCCATGGCGTCGCCTTGACCGGCTCGGAGCTGGCGGGCGCCAAGGTCGCCGCTGCCGCCGGTCAGGCGCTGAAGAAATCCACCATGGAGCTCGGCGGCGCCGATGCCTTCGTCGTCCTGAAGGATGCCGATCTCGAGAAGACCGTGAAATGGGCGGTGTTCGGCCGGCACTGGAACGGCGGCCAGGTCTGCGTCTCGTCGAAGCGCATGATCGTCGCCGACGAGATCTACGACGAGTTCCTCACCCGCTACACAAGGGGCGTCGCCGGCCTGCGCATGGGCGATCCCTTCGATGCGCAGACCACGCTGGCACCGCTTTCCTCGCAGAAGGCGGCGGACGATGTGAAGGACATGATCCGCCAGGCGGTCGCGCACGGCGCCACCGCGACGGCGGTCGGGCCGGCGGCGCCGAACCACGGCGCTTTCGTGCAGCCGACCATTCTCACCAATGTCGCCGCCGACAATCCGGCGCGCCATTGGGAGTTCTTCGGTCCGGTCTCCATGCTGTTCCGGGCCAAGGACGAGGACGATGCCGTGCGGATCGCCAATGACTCACCCTTCGGCCTCGGCGGCTCGGTCTTCACCCGCGACACCAAGCGCGGCGCCGAAGTGGCGAAGCGGATCTCGACCGGCATGGTCTTCGTCAATCACCCGACCATGGTGAAAGCCGACCTTCCGTTCGGCGGCGTCCGCCGCTCCGGCTATGGCCGCGAACTGCTCGGGCTCGGCATCAAGGAGTTCGTGAACCACAAGCTGATCGACGTCGTCAGCATCGACGCGCCGTTCTGATCCGATGGGGCTCGACCGGCGGCGTCACTGCCGACGCCGCCGGCCCCGCTACTGCCGCTTCAGGATATAGACGGCGTTGTCGAGGGCGAACATCGCGGTGTTCCGGTCGGCGCCGAAGCTGAAATCGACGGCGAACTCGCAGCCGGTGAGGACGGTGCGGTAATCGGTGCCGGTGAAACCGACTTTCTCTGCGAGCTTCTGCGGATCATGAGACGGGTTTGCCGCGTGCATCTCACCGAAGGCGCCCTGGAACAGCATGTCCGGCCCGCCTTGCATCACCTCGTATTTCGGCCCTTTGCAGGGGAAACCGCCGGGCCCCTCGATCGCATCGGACTTCAAGGTGATGGTCTTGCCGACCAGCGTCTTCATCTCGTCGGGAAAGAGCTCCGCGTCCGACTTGATCCACGGCCCCGGAACCGCCTCGGCGATCTTCCAGGTGCCGAGATAGAAGGCATCCTCGGCCTTCGCACCGGAGAGTGACGCCGCGCACAGAATGACCGTGAGGGCCGCGATACGCGCTGAAGAAATCATGATTGGAAGGTCCTGCTGATTGGCTGGTCAGGCTAGTGCGTCGCAGCGGGCCGGCGCAAGGTTCGAAGGCTCAGCAGGGCGGCTGGCCGTTGCCGCCGCAGCCGTTCGGCAGGAAGGTCGGCGCGCCGCTGCCGTCGGGATGCTTCGGCACCTGGTAGACATAGGGGCGGTTGCCGTTCGCGCTGCTGCCGCCTGGGTTTCCGGGACCGTCACCCCAATCCCTGCCGTTCCACCTGCCGCCGTTCCAGGTGCCGTTCTCGTTGCTGGCATAAGGATGGCCGAAGAAACGGCCGGTCCAGCGCGGGTCCGGGCCGTACTGGCCCCAGCAGATCCGCGGTCGTCGATCGCAGCGGATGCCATAGAATGGCGAGAAGACCGGGCCGCCATAAACATCGGCGGCATCGCCTTCGACATAGATCCCGCCCATCACCGGCCCGCTGACATAAGGTGCACCATACACCGCAGAGCCGGGCACATAAGTCTGGCTGTATCCGATCGGGCTGTAGTACCCGGCTGTGCTGCGGGGATCCTTTGCATATTCCGGCAAGGGCTCGCGGGCGTCGTAGGCACAGCCTGCGACCAGCAGCACACCGACGAAGGCGAGAGATCGAGCCCACATGGGACACAGTCCTAAAACCGCAGGCTGTAGAATGGCACGCCGCAGGCGCCGCGGCAATTCACACCCCTGTGGCTCGCGCCCTCGCGATTTCGCCGGTTGAGATTCGGGGACTGCCCTACTCCTTCACCACGTGCCAGACATTCTTGAAGTTGTCGCCAGCGACATCGCCCGGCTTGGTGTCCTTGACGAAGGTGTAGAGCGGCTTGCCGTCGTCGGCCCATTGCAGCGTGCCGTCGTCGCGCTTGATGATGGTGAGATCGCCGACCGGCTTGTCGCTCTCCATCGCCATCGCGGGCGGCCATGCCTTGGCGCATTCGCCGCTGCAGTTCGATTTGCCGCTCTCATCCTTGTCGAAGGTGTAGAGCGTCATGCCCTTGGCATCGACCAGCACGTCGCCGGCCGCGGTCTTCATTTCCTTGAACGGCCCGTAATCCTCGGCACTCGCCGGCAGGGAGAAACTCAAAGCGGTCGCCAGTCCGAGGCCGATGAAAGCGGCCTGCATCATCTTGGTCATCGCTGTCTCCATTCTTGAGGTTGCCGATCCACGCGGCGCAGCGGATCCCCCTTCGCGGACAGCGCAGTTCCCCTGCGCCGGCGCGTTCGTCGGTGATTGTGCGCGTATGAGAGCCGGATGCCGTTGTCATCCGGTCTTGGGTTGGGACGCTAGACCCGTCGTCGGAACGCAGCAAATAACAGCTTCGTGTTGTGCGGTGACAGAGACCGCGCCTTGGGCCAATATTCGCCGCCTGCTGCCGATCCTTTGGGGGAATTGATGTCATCGCTCTTTGATCGTTTGTCGCCGGCTTCCGTCGTTCTGCTGGGCCTGCTCACCGCGCCACTCTCTGCTTCGGCACAGGGCGCGGGCGATCCAATCCTCGAAGCGAACGGGATCAAGTACGCCTGCGCCGGCGTCGGCAAGGCGAGCCGCAGCGATCCGCGCTGGCCGAGCTTTCCGGTGCGGCTCGAGTTCGCGGCGGCCAACGGCGACTTCCTCGGCGACCCCGCGGTCACCGTGACCGACAGCAGCGGCAAGACCGTCTTCCAGACCCAATGCAACGGACCCTGGATCCTGATCGCGCTCCCCGCCGGCAGCTACAAGGTGCATGCGACCGGGCAGAAGGGGCAGTACGCGAAGGATTTCGATCTCGCCGTCAAAGCCGGCGGCCAGACCAAGAAGACGATCCGGCTGCCGTAGTCTCTCTAGGAAATCACTGCTGCCGCGGCTGGTTTCAGCGGACCGCATTCCTCTTTAACCACGATTAATCATTCGTTAACCACGATGCCCCGTGCCCGCTTCGCTGTCGCGCCGATAGATTGCGCGCCACTTGGGTATTTCAGGGTACAGAATCATGAAGCGTTTCTTGGGTTTGGTCGCCGGCTTGATCCTGGCGGCCATGGTGGCGGCGCCGGCCTCGGCCGCGACGGTCACGTTCCAGCTGAACAACGTGATGTTCAACGACGGCGGCACCGCCACCGGCACTTTTACGCTCGACACGACGACTCATTCGGTCGTGAGCTCGGCGATCACCACGAGCTTCAAGAATTTCGTCTTCATCGGCGGCGACTATAACGGCTCGCTGGTGGACTCGTTCACCGCCTCTCCGAAGGCGCAGGTGCGCCTGGGCGATTGGGCAATCCCGTTCGTCTCCGGCCAGCTCTTGAGCCTCAATTTCAACCTCACCGATCTCACCGACCTCTCGCTGGTCACGAGCTTCGCGCTCAGCGGCAGCGAGAAGGTCTATTCCTGGCTCTGCCTCGGCCTCTGCGCCACCCGCAAGATCGTCGAAGGCACCGCCTCCGTGATCGCGACGACGCCGATCCCGGCCGGCCTGCCGCTGCTCGCGACCGCGCTCGGCGGCCTCGGCTTCGTCGGCTGGCGCCGCAAGCGCCTGGCGGCCGCAGCCTGAGCCCGATCGGCACAGTCTGAGCTCTGCAAGGGCCGCTCCTGCAAGGGGGCGGCCCTTTTCCGTTCCGGTCCGGTGCATGGCTGCCGCCATCGCCACGCCTTAGAGCTTCGGACAGTCCGCCATCGCGATCGGCTTGCGGCCTTCGAACTTGCCGCCGCACTCCTTCGCCGCCTGCTCCAGGAATTTCGCCACCTTCGCATAATCGTCGCGGTCCAGGGCGTCGTTCGCCATGCGGTCGAGCATGGCGAGGCGCACCGTCTTGTGCGCGACGCCGATCTCGGCCACCTGGCGCAGGAAGGCTGCCCGGGTCGCGGCATGGAGTTCCGCCCAGCGTCGCATCGGCGGCTGCGCGTTTCCGGGGTCGTAGCGGTAAACCCGCTGGCGACTGACCTCGATGCCGAAATTCTCCCTGACGGCGGCCGCCACCTGGGACGGCGTGTCATAGCGGGCCAAGCTCTTGACGATGAACTCTTTGATCTCATCGGTCAGCTTCGGCATCGCGCCGGCGGATTCTTGATTCTGTAAACGTCCCGTCAACGTCGGCGGCACGGCGTCTGCGTCGTCGGAATCCTGACTCCGTAAACGCGCGGTCAACGTCGACGGCGCAGCCATATCGTCTGCATAGCCGAAATCCTGATTCTGTGAACGCGCGGTCAACGTCGGCGGCGCGGCCATATCGTCTGCGTCGCCGAAATCTTGATTCTGTAAACGCGGAGTCAACGTCGACGACGCAGCCATATCGTCTGCGTCGCCGAAATCCTGATTCTGTAAACGTGCGGTCAACGTCGGCGACGCAGCCATATCGTCTGCGTCGCCGAAATCTTGATTCTGTAAACGCGCGGTCAACGTCGACGGCGTGACCTCGTCGTCGTCCGATTCTTGATTCTGTAAACGTCCAGTCAACGTCGGGACCGCAGTCTCGCCGCACGCGCAGGCGAGAACTTGCGCGCCATCGACACCGATGCCGAAATTCGCCTGCACGGCCTCGGCGATCATCGCCGGCGCATGGCGGAGCGCCAGACGCTGGACGATATAGGCCTTCACCGGGTCCGGCAGAATTTGCATGGAATCGTGCTGTTGTCCGTGTCCGGTCTGGGTTGGATGCATGTCTTCCTCTGGAGCGGTGAAACGGAGCGTCGGCCGCTTTCGGTCTGCTGAACGGGAATGCGGCACCGCGTGCCGCTCATACGAGCCCGCGTCGGGTCGTAAGACGGATTGCAGCCTTTGAGAGAGGCAGTATAGTTCTCTGTATGTTCTTTTTCAAGCGGAAATGCCAAGATCCGACACAATGCGCGTGATGACCCGCACACAGAGGTTGAAAGTTCATGGGGTTGAAACGAACGGCAGAATGCCGCACATAGCCCCCGCCACCCTAGGCCAAAGATAAGCCTGGAGGCGCGCGTACCTGAAGAACGGACCGCCGGTTGGCGACGAAAGCCGGCGCCTGACGCGAAGCGAAAGTTCAGGCCGCTTTGGCTTTTCGGCGGCGCCAGCCGAGGAAGGCGACGCTGCCGAGTGCCGAGACCAGCAGCGGCAGGGTCGAGGGGATCGGGGTTGCGACCACCGACGATGCGAAGGTCCCGAAATTGAGCGTACCGCGCGTGCTGATACCCTGGAGGCCATCGATGGCGAAGCTCAGGGCGGCGGAACATCCACCACTCGCACAACCCGCCAACGACGCGCTCGATAGCACGGAGGTGGGGAAACCGGGGCCAGGGTTGGTCGATTGAAACCAGGCCGTGACAAATGTCGACGGAGAACCGATCTGCTGGGCGACCCAGCTCAAACCCGGCTCATGCGCCACGATAAAGTAGTTGCCCGACGTCGCGGCGGCTCCGTTCAAGGCGTAGTTCGCGCCATTGATGGTGAGAACAGCGGACATTCCGCCGAACACTTGGTCTCCGGATAGAGAGAACCCTTGGCCTCCGGGTAGAGAGGGGTCGACACTTGTGCTGTCGAAGGTTGAATACTGACCCGCGACCGTGTCCGTGGTGAAGACCAGCTTGTAGCCAAGTCCGGCAAGGTTGGCGCCGGCCTTCCCGAAAATCCCGAGTGGATCGACGCCGGTGCTGACAGTGCCAGTATAGGTACTGACGATGCTTGCGGCGGAAGCTGGTGCGACGCAGCCAAGCAGACAGACGAGAAGAAAACCGATAGCCTTGGCTGGCAGACTGATCGGGAAACGCATGGCCATGCTCCTGCCCTTTTCAACGCAGGAACCTTAAGCGAAGCTGGCCGCCGACAGCAATAGGTTGAAAATCATCGAGCATGTGATCTGCGTTTATGTCCATGCGATGACACAGGCTCCTGTTGGCGCCTGTACTCCTATTCGACTCTCGCCGGGAGGTTATGGCATGGTCGCGGACCGATTCGAAAAAAGGAAAAATCATGAAGGTTCGTTACGTTGTCCTCGCCCTTGCTGCATTCGCGCCCCTGGGCGCCGCACATGCGGATGATCTCAGCGCCTGGAAGAAATCGCCGGCGACGATGTGCCTGATGGATCGGGGCGATCAGAAGCTGGCGGCCTTTGCGGCGGCGGACAGCAATTGCGGGCCGGTCGGCGACCCGACGCGCGCCTCGCGCGGCTATGTGCTCTCGGATGCGGTGGAGGATGCCTATCGCGCCGCCAATTCCGGCGATGCCAAGGGTGCGCAGCAGCTGATGCGCGTGCTGTGGAACATCCAGAGCCGGAGCCCGGCGCTGACGAGCTGCTGGAAGACCATGGTCAAGACCTGCGATGCCGCGGCGATCGGTGAGTCGGTCGAGGCCGCGAAGCCGCAGTAAGCGCGGGCCGAAACTGCGCGGCGCGCGCGGGCATTCCCGGCGCGCCGCCGCTTCCTCTATTCGAACGGCATCCGCCTATTCGAAGAGCATCCCTATTCGAAAAGCATCCGGGGGCGCCACGGCGCTGGCGCCTGGTCGAGCTTCTGCGCGTCCTGATTGGCCCCGGGGCGGACTCGACTTGCAGCTTCGGGTTGTGGCAGGCTGACGAGATTCGGTCGGGAGAGGCAAAATGACGACAGAACAATCCAGTCAACCGTTCGAAATTGCTGTTGGGTTCGTGGACGTTCATAAACAACCGGCTATATTCGGCGCGATTGCGTCTCTGACAGGCACACCGCCTCGCCACATTGATGTTCCGGGGTTGGCCGGCCCTAATGAAATTCTCGAATTCCTCGGCAGTCCACTTTGGTGGATTACGCTTGCTGTGAGCGGCGGCTTTCTCTCGGAGATGGGCAAAGACGGGTACAAGGTGACCAAAGAGATGATCAAGCGTTTGCGAGAAAGGAAGACAATCGACCCAATGCCATCCGATGCGCTAGCTCGCCTTCGGGAATCCCTGAAGCAAGATATGCCTCATCACGATCCAGTAATCTTCGGATTCGAAGTCCCTAAGTTCGGCAGCCCTGGCCGCAACGTTGTGGGCATACAGATCGCCGAGGCTTCGGAATACGAGATAACCAAAGCGGTTGCCGCGTTAGCACTAAACGGCGAGGCCATGCATCGCGAGCTTCGACAAATCGCCGACGATCCAACCGTGGATGGAATTGGGGTCGATTACGACGCGGGCACTGGTGTGGGCTATGCGGTCGCCCTGAACGACGACATGAGCATAGACGCCCCGCTGATTTTGTCGCGCGGCGGGGCCATCGAGAGGATACTACTAAAGTTCAAGCCCGACGGGGGAGCGACCAAAGAGCCTAGGGAATGAGCGCCCCGCCATTGATCGCGTCAGAATCGCCCCCGGCCGGCTCCTGCATGGCGCTGCTCATGCGGACAAACTCAGCGCCTGGAAGAAATCGCCGGCGACGATGTGCCTGATGGATCGGGGCGATCAGAAGCTGGCGGCCTTTGCGGCGGCGGACAGCAATTGCGGGCCGGTCGGCGACCCGACGCGCGCCTCGCGCGGCTATGTGCTCTCGGATGCGGTGGAGGATGCCTATCGCGCCGCCAATTCCGGCGATGCCAAGGGTGCGCAGCAGCTGATGCGCGTGCTGTGGAACATCCAGAGCCGGAGCCCGGCGCTGACGAGCTGCTGGAAGACCATGGTCAAGACCTGCGATGCCGCGGCGATCGGTGAGTCGGTCGAGGCCGCGAAGCCGCAGTAAGCGCGGGCCGAAACTGCGCGGCGCGCGCGGGCATTCCCGGCGCGCCGCCGCTTCCTCTATTCGAACGGCATCCGCCTATTCGAAGAGCATCCCTATTCGAAAAGCATCCGGGGACGCCACGGCGCCGGTGCCTTGTCGAGCTTCTGCGCCTCCTGATTGAGCAGGCGATTGTTCTCGTCGCCGGTCGGCATCGGTGCGACGCATCCGGAGAGAGCCAGCAGCAATAAAGCCATTGCGATCCTGATCATCGTCCCTCCTTGTTGATCTCGACCCAACCAAAGACGAGCAATTAATACTGTATCTCGGATGTCCGCAGTTTAGTATTTTTGTCGCTGGATGCTTCGGTCGGAACATCGGTGGCTGAATGCCCTACTACTTCTTTCCCCCAACAAAGATAGCTACTCGTCAGATCGAAGAGTTGTTCGATTTCATCTGGCCGACGGCAGCGGCACTATGGAATCTCCGTTGGCAAGTCAACGGCTTCCTGCAGGAGATTCCCGAAGCAACTCCACTTCAGCTCAATGATCGCTTCGTTTGGGGAAGTGATATCCACGGCGCCAATCTACGGAGGGCCTGTGTCGAGACGTCCTGGGATGATCAGAAGCACAACCTCGCGGGGGTCATACTCACTAACGCATTCGCCATCTATGAACGTTGGGCAGACGAGATTCTCACATGTGTTGGAGAACCGGCCGATAGTGGAAAAGCTCTGCAGTACAGCGACACGGCGATTAAGGGCGGCTTGCAAGCTGCGATCAAGAAAGCATGCTTAAAAGAATCACGGACAATTAAGACAGCGTTTTACCCAAGCTATGTGGCCAGTCGGAAGTACTCTTGGCCGATCATTTCCAATCTATTGGCATGCTATCGCTTCTTCAAGGAGATCAGGAACGATCAGATCCACCGAGGCGGCGTTGCCGGCAAGAGAGCCGGAGCTGCATATTTGGAGTTCGCTCCGGTGTCAACGAAAGCGGCGTTGGGAATGAACGGAGCGCTGATTCATGATCCAATCTCAGAAGGCGACAAGATACGCCTCCATTTGCGAGGCGTCGTTGGCTTCTGTGATGTTCTGTTCAGAATGATTGTAACCATTGATGCAGAGTTATGCCGATCGATTCATGCGGAAGCTGTTTTGGAAGATGCGCTGCGGTCATCTAAACACCCAGCAATGCTAAGCGGCAATCCACAACGGCGCCAAATGCAAGTGGTCAACTCCTGCAAGTCAGCGGGGCTTCCCAGGCCTCTCGACGTTGAGGCCGTCCGGCAATTTCTGTTAGCCAAACGGATTGTTGCCCTCTGAACGGCACCGTTCATATAGCGATGGTGCGGGCGGCCGGACTCGAACCGGCACAACGCTTTCGCGCCTAGGGATTTTCATACCCGCCACGACTTTCGCCGCCCGCGCCACAGAGCTCGGTTTGGGGTCTGGACTATACCTTCACCGTAACGCCCATCGCGTCTTAGGTGCTGCCCGTCTAGTCTCTACACCTTCACACCGCTGCGATAGCGGTATGCTTGGCTCGGGATTGCCTTTGACCGGTTTCCCCGAATTTGAGCAGTTCTGCACTCCAAGTTTCCCTGAAGGCACTCAATAACTTAAGTCCCTTGCGTCTACCAATTTCGCCACGCCCGCGCGCAGCATTGTCCAATTAGCACATGCCCGCCAAGAACGCGAACTCGCTACGCCGGCGTTTCCCCTTCGATCGGTTCGGCGTCGAGGTTGCGGATGATGGTGCGGAGCTCGGCGGCGGCTTGGCCGATCGCTTCCTCGTCGGTGCCGCGGATCACGAAGCTGGCGCCGAACTTGCCCTGGCGGAAGAAGGGATAGGAGCCGATGTCGAGGCTGGGGAAGCGCTGCTGCAGCGCGCCCAGATCGTGGGCGATGACGCCTTCGCCGACATGGGCGCTGATCGTCTTCGAGTGCACCGGATCGCCGCGGGTAAGGCCGCCTTTCAATCCGTCGAACATGGCCTGGCAGATCGCCGGCACGCCGGCCAGGACATAGACATTGCCGATCCGGAAGCCGGGCGCGGTCGAGACCGGGTTGTCGATCAGCGCCGCACCTTCCGGCACATGGGCCATGCGGAGCCGCGCCTCCGTCAGGTTGGCCTCGCCGTAATGCTGGGTCAGCAGTGCTACGGCCTTCGGATGCTTGATCAGCTTGACGCCGAAGGCCTTGGCGACGGATTCCGAGGTGATGTCGTCATGGGTCGGGCCGATGCCACCGGTAGTGAACACATAATCATAGGTCGCGCGCAACGCATTCACCGCCTCGACGATGCGCGCCTCGATGTCGGGCACGACGCGGACTTCCAGCAGCCGGATGCCGATCGCAGTCAAGCCGGTGGCGAGATAATGGACGTTCGCATCCTTGGTGCGGCCGGAAAGAATCTCGTTGCCGATCACCAGGACCGCCGCGGTCACGACCTTGGGCGTTTTCGTCGATTTGCTGTCCGACATGACTGAGCGATGCCCGATCAATCGACTTTGCGATAGCCGAGCTCGGCCATGCAGCCTTCGAGGATCGACTTGTAACGGCGGTCGTCGTGATAGGATTGCATGTTCTGGAGCGGCGAGGTGTCGATGCCGGCGCTTCCGCTGCTGTCCGCGGCATCGATGTCCCGGTTGATGTCGCGGTCGTGCCCGGTCTGCACATCGGCCCGTTCCTGGCACTGGGCGAGATCGCTCTGCGATTGCTCCTCGGTGGCGCCGCTCTTGGTCCAGGTGACGCTGTGGGAAAAGAAGGAGCAGCCCGCCAGCAGGAACAGGGTCATCAGGCCGGCGGCACCGCCCAGGCGGGCCTTGGCTGCAGGTGCGGTGCGTTGTCGCGTCATCGTGGAAACCCCGGATCCAGAAGCGAATTTTGCCGTTAACTTGCCCCGAACCAGCGCGACGTGCAACAGAGCCGGATGGGAAAATTTCCCAGGATGAGCACGTGATATGGCTGGGAAATCTGCTATCAACGAGGCGTGACAGAGATCCGCCGTTCGTCCTGCTGAATGACCGTCCCCACCCCCGATCCGACCCCTTCCGGCCTCGCCCCCCTGCTTCGCTACTGGGAACTGAAGCGCGGTGACCGCCGGATGCCGCGGCGCGCCGATATCGATCCCGCGGAGCTGGTGCGCTATCTCCCCGCCCTGATGATCGTCGATGTGGTGGCCGACGCGCGGCGCTATGTCTATCGGCTGGTCGGCACGCGCGAGGTCCAGGCCCGCGGCCGCGATCCGACCGGACGCCCGGTCGGCGAAGCCTTCCTCGGCGCCAGCCGCGAAACCGTGCTGGCGAATTACGACCGGGTGTCTCTCACCGGCAAGCCCCATGTCGACCTGAAGACCGTCATCACCACAAGGGACCGGCTCGACAACAGCCATGTGATCTTCCTGCCCTTGAGCGAGGACGACCGGACGGTGACGCAGATCCTGGTCTATACCGACTTCAACCCGCCCAACGGTTGATCGCATGATTTTTGCACCGCCCGTGGTCGAAGGGCGCCTCATCAAGCGCTACAAGCGCTTCCTGGCGGATGTGGAGATCGGCGGCAGCTCTGTCACGGTGCATTGCCCGAATCCGGGCTCGATGCTGGGGCTCGCGCAGCCCGGCAGCCGCTGCTGGCTGACGCCGAAGAGCGGGACCAAGCTGCCCTTCGGCTGGGAGCTGGTGGAAACGACGACCTCCGGCATCGCCGCCCTGGTCGGCATCAACACCGCCCGGGCCAACGGCATCGTCGCCGAAGCCTTGGCCGCCGGACGACTCGCGGACCTGCCGAACGCGGCGGTCGCCCGCGAGGTCAAGGTGGGCCTGGCATCCCGGCTCGACTTCCGCCTGGCCGATGCGCAAGGCCGGCCCTGCTGGGTCGAGGTGAAGAGCGTCACCCTCTCCCGCCGCGCCGGAATTGCCGAATTTCCCGATGCCAAGACGGATCGCGGCAGCCGGCACCTGGCGGAGCTGGGCATCCTGGCCCAGGCGGGTGAGCGGGCCGTGCTGCTGTTCCTGGTGCAGCGCAACGATTGCGGCGAAGTGCGGATCGCCGGGGATATCGACCCGACCTATGCAGCCGCGATGACCCAGGCGCGCGCCCTGGGGGTGGAAATCCGGGCGTTTTCCTGCGGAATCTCGCCGCTCGGCATTGACGCCGGGGCCGAGATCGCCTTTATCCACGGCTAGAAACCTTCCAACCGCAACCCTGAGGGGTTATGCTTGTCGGATAGCGGGTTAGCGAATTGAACATGCAGAAAAAAGACGTTTCGGACGACTGGATCAACGAGGACCGGCGAATCAAGGTCCACGACGCCTCGGGCTTTGCCGGGATGCGCAAGGCGGGGCTGCTCGCGGCCGAAGTGCTGGACATGATCACCGAGCACGTGCAGCCGGGCGTCACCACCGACGAGCTGGACAAGGTCTGCCACGACTACATCGTGGCGCGGAATGCGATCCCCGCCCCGCTCAACTATCGCGGCTTCCCGAAGTCGATCTGCACCTCGATCAACCATGTGGTCTGCCACGGCATCCCGGGTCCGCGGAAGCTGCTGGACGGCGACATCGTCAACATCGACGTGACCGTGATCGTCGATGGCTGGCACGGCGACAGCAGCCGCATGTACTGCGCCGGCAAGGTCGGCGTCCAGGCGATGAAGCTGATTGACGTCACCTACGAGGCGATGATGCGCGGGATCGAGATGGTGCGCCCCGGCGCCACCGTCGGCGATATCGGCCATGCGATCCAGGCTTTCGCCGAGAAGAACCGCTTCTCGGTGGTGCGCGATTTCTGCGGCCATGGCATCGGCCGGATCTTCCACGACACGCCGTCGATCCTGCATTTCGGCCGCCCCGGCCAGGGCCCGGAGCTGAAGGCGGGCATGTTCTTCACCGTCGAGCCGATGATCAATGCCGGCCGCTTCGACGTGAAAATTCTGGAGGACGGCTGGACCGCGGTCACCCGCGACAAGAAGCTCTCCGCCCAGTTCGAGCACACGGTCGGCGTCACGGAAACCGGACGCGAGATCTTCACCCTCTCGCCCAAGGGCATGCATCACCCGCCCTACGCGGCGTGATGGGGCCGCGACCTTGGGGGAGGTTGCGGAAAAACCGGATTATCTCGGCCACCGCAAGCGGCTGCGCGAGCGATTCCTCGCCGGCGGCGCGACGGCGCTGGCCGATTATGAGCTCCTGGAGCTGCTGCTCTGCCAGGCCCAGCCGCGCGGCGATGTGAAGCCGACGGCGAAGGCGCTGATCAAGCGCTTCGGCAGCTTCGGCGGCGTGATGGCCGCAAGCCCCGATGCGCTCGGCGAGATCGACGGCATCGGCGAAGCCTCGATCGTCGCCTTGAAGACGGTGCAGGCCGCCGCACTGCTCATGCAGAAGCAGGACATCACCGAGAAGCCGGTGCTCTCATCCTGGAAATCGGTCCTCGCCTATTGCCATTCGGTGATGGCGCATGAACCGATCGAGCAGTTCCGGCTGCTGTTCCTCGATACCAAGAACGCCCTCATCGCCGACGAGAAGCAGAGCCAGGGCACCGTCAACCACACACCGGTCTATGTGCGCGAGGTGGCCAAGCGCGCGCTGGCCCTGGACGCCTCGGCGGTGATCATGGCCCACAACCACCCGAGCGGCGACCCTTCGCCCTCCCGCGACGACATCGAGATGACCAAGGCGGTGAAGGTCGCGCTGGAGAAGATCGGCATCCAGCTCCACGACCACATCATCATCGGCCGCAAGGGCCATGTGAGCCTGCGCAGCCTCGGCTATATCGACGGGCCGAAGTAGCCGCCCTCACCACTTCTTGTCGGGCTCGACCGGCTCGCCGCTGAGGACCTTGGTGAGGCGGTCGATGTAGTGGGTCCAGCCCTTCTCGTGCTCCACGCGCTGCTGCTCGCTCGGCAGGCCGCTGTGGGTGAAGCGGACGAGCGTGCCGCCGGTCTCCTCTTCGAGGTCGATCTCGACCAGGCTGGAGCCCGCGGGCACATCGGTGCTGTGATCCCAGCCGAAGCTGTAGGCGAGACGGTGGACCGGCACGACTTCCTTGAAGGTGCCGCGCGCGGTCGCCCGACCGGAGATCTCGTTCAAGAGGTAGAGACCGCCGGGATACGGTTCCAAGGTGGCGCTGTTGCCCATCCAGCGGATCAGCTTGTCGGGATCGGTGAAGAAGGCGAACACGGTCGCCCGGGGTGCGGGAACATGCGTCTCGCGCCGCACCACGAAACCTTCAGCCATCGCACTCTCCTTGCTTGCCGCCGGCCGCTATGAAAGCATGGCCGCGCGCCAGGGCAAGACCCTCGGCGCAGTTCTGCTGACAGCAACTGACTCCGAAGCATGCAACTCCCTGCGGCGCTCTCCTGGCTGGTCGATGAGGCGAGCGCCATACCGGGCGCCGATCGCTTCCTGGCCGAGCTCGCGCTCCGGCTGATCGGCGACGGCGTGCCGCTCGCGGGCGGCGCGCTCTCGCTTGCCGTATCCGATCCGATCATCGCGCGTTCGACCTGGCTGTGGCGCGCGGATACCGGCGCGGTCATGGAGGCGCTGGGCTTTGCCGGCGGGTTGCCCGCTGCGGCACCCGGAGAGGTCGGGCGCAAATGGCTCGCGGCGCTGGCACCGGGAGCGGTGCTCGAGCAGAGTGCCGGAACGGGCGCGGATGCACCGGTCTTCGGCTGGATCGCCGCGCGGCCCTTCACAGATGCGGAGACCCGGCAACTGCGCGAGGTCTCCCGCTTTGCGGCCGCGCCGCTCGCCGCGCTGACGGCGCGCGCGACCTTGAACGCCGCGCTGCAGGCCTATCTCGGCAAGCGCAGCGCGGCACGCGTCCTCGCAGCGCCCTTGCGGCGCGGTGTCGGCGAGACCATCCGCGCCGCCCTGCTCTATGCCGACCTCCGCGGCTTCACCGCGCTTTCCGAATCCACGCCGCCAGCCGAGGTGATTGCGGCGCTCGACGCCTGGTTCGACCGCATCGCCGGCGCGGTCCATGCCTTCGGCGGCGAGGTGCTGAAATTCATCGGCGACGGCGTGCTGGCGATCTTTCCGGTGAGCGGCGAGGCCCCGCGCGCTGCCTGCGATGCCGCGTTGCGCGCCGTCACCGCGGCGCGGGCCGGCATGGCGCATCTCGATGCGGGCCGCAAGGCGCAGGGCCTGTCGCCGCTGCCGTTCGGCGTGGCGCTGCATCTCGGCGACGTGCTCTGGGGCAATATCGGCGCGGCCGACCGGCTCGACTTCACGGCGATCGGCCCCGCGGTCAATCTGGTCAGCCGCCTGGAGGGGCTGTGCCGTCCGCTCGAACGGAGCGTGCTCATCTCCGGCGCGGTCGCGGCGGAGACGGCGACGCCCTTGATCCCGCTCGGCACCCACACGTTGCGGGGGATCGGAGCGCCCTGCCCTGTGTTCACGCTGTCGGACGCCTGACGCCAGGAGAGGAGGATCGGATGCCGACGACACGACGCACTTTCCTGCAGGCCTCCATGGCCGCGACCTTGGTGCCGGCGGCGCAGGCCGCGGAAGCGCCGCCGCTCACCCGACCCATTCCATCCACCGGCGAGGCCATGCCGATGGTGGGGCTCGGCAGCTGGATCACGTTCAATGTCGGCGACGACCCGCAGCTGATGGACGAATGCGCCGCGGTCATGGCGGCGTTCTTCGCGGGCGGCGGACACATGATCGATTCCTCGCCGATGTACGGCTCGGCCCAGCCGGTGATCGGCTATGGGCTGAAGAAGCTGGGGCAGCCGAAGGCGCTGTTCTCGGCGGACAAAGTCTGGACCTCGGGCGACGGTGCGGCGCAGATCGCGGAGACGCGAAGCTTCTGGGGCGTGCCGCGGTTCGATCTCCTGCAAGTCCACAACCTGGTCGCCTGGGAGACCCAGCTGCCGCTGCTGTTCGAGATGAAGGCGGCGGGAAAGCTGCGCTATGTCGGCATCACCACCTCCGAAGGGCGGCGGCATGATCTCTTCGAAAAGATCATGCGCGATCATCCGCTCGATTTCGTGCAGCTCACCTATAATGCAGTCGACCGGGAAGCCGAGGAGCGGCTGCTGCCGCTGGCCCGCGAGCGCGGCATTGCGGTGATCGTCAACCGGCCCTTCCAGCAAGGTGCGCTGACCCGACGCCTCGCGAATGCGCCGTTGCCGGATTGGGCCGGCGAGATCGGCGCGACGCGCTGGGCGCAGCTGCTGCTGAAGTTCATTCTCGCGCATCCGGCGGTGACGGTGGCGATCCCGGCGACCAGCCGGGTCGATCATGTGCGCGAGAATCTTTCCGCCGCGGCCGGCCCCCTGCCCGATGCCGACCTGCGCGAACGGATTTCCGCAAGCGCCCGGGAGGCGTGAATGTCGGAATGGTGGACCTATCGCGCCGAGGATTTCCTGCTGTTCTCGCCGCGCAGCTATTGGCGGATGTTCGAGCTGCAGAACGAGGCCTATTGGCCGCTGCCGGTGCTGATGCTGGCCTTGGGCGGCATCGTCACCTTCCTCGCCTCGCGCGGCGGGCGCAGCGCACTCCGCTGGGCTGCGGCGATCCTCGCCGGCGTCTGGTGCTTCGTCGCCTATACATTTTTGTGGAATCGCTATGCCGGCATCAATTGGGCCATGGCCTATGTCGCCCCGGCCTTCGTCCTGGAAGCGCTGCTGCTGCTCGGAATCGCGATCCGGCCGGGCGTGAGATTGCAGCCGCGCGGTCTCTCGGCCTGGATCGGCTATCTGCTGCTGGCCTTCGCGACGGTCGGCGTGCCGCTGCTTCCGTCGCTGCATGGGCGCGAACGCTCGACCGCGGAAGTGTTCGGCATCGCGCCCGACCCGACCGTGGTCGCGACACTCGGCTTTCTCATTCTGCTGCGCGGCCGATGGCCCGCGCTGCTCTACCCGATCCCGCTGCTCTGGTGCCTGCTCAGCGGCGTGACGCTGCACACGATGGGCGAGGCGCAGGCCTGGATGCCCTTCGCGGTGGTCGCGCTGGTTGTCGCTGCCGCAGCGGCTGCCGCGATCAGGCGCCCTTTGCCGCCTCCAGCGTGAGCGACTGGATGCGCGGGCTTCGCTCGCCGGTCAGGATGAGCTCGCCGCGCGCGCTGCCGCGCTCGCAGGTCAGGGTGAGGCGCGCCGACAAGGCATGGACCGGCACGGCGTCGATATGGCGGAGCTCGCCGATCTCGGCATCGAGCTGCGCCAGGTGCCGATCCCACTCGGCGGCCGGGCGATCGAGCAGGAAGTTGATGGCGAACATTCCTTCCGCCTCGGCGATCCGTCCGGCACGATAGAGGCGCGAGACCGCCTCGACCGCGGGGGCGAGATGCGCGCTGAGCGGCTGCGGCGGAACCGCCCAGATCCCCGCCTCTTTCAGCGCGGCGGCGGCTTCGACATTGGGCTCGTTCATCGCCGCATAGGTGCGGTTAGCGAAGCTGAAGATGCCGATCTGCGTCTCCGGCGAGAACAGGAAATGCGAGCCGTAACCCGGCAGGCCGCCGCGATGGTGCAGGTAGCGCCCGAGCTCGGATTCGACGGAGTTGATGAGGCCGTAGCCATAGGCGCTGGCGGTGGCGATCTCGCGGCCCTGGTGCTTGCGGAAGGTCGGTGCGCGCGGGCC